>Ga0123342_1000308_pt1 | contig 72844 bp, 38 predicted proteins | sample Turbeawhitnodule_FD_89960 | JGI IMG/M metagenome (GOLD analysis project Ga0123342, IMG submission 89960) | Root nodule microbial communities of legume samples collected from Mexico - Turtle bean Mexico white nodule | ecosystem: Host-associated > Plants > Roots > Nodule | place: Mexico: Nepantla... | reverse complement strand
TTAATTTTTTATATTATTTTTAAAAAAATATAAAAAAACATATAATCATAAAAATTAAAAAAAAAATAAATGTTTATATATATATATATATATATATATATATATATATATATACTTTTATTTTTTATTTTCTGTATTGAGATTTTTTTAATAATCTATCTTTTATATATATATATATATATATATATATATATATATAAATTATCTTTAATCTTTATCTTAATTTGATTCTTAAGTAAGATTAAACTATTAATTTCCCAATCAAAATTTATAAAAGAATTGAAAGAATAATAATTCGTTGCACATATATTTAAAATAAATTATCAGAATTAATAAAAGAATTAAGATATATTTAAAATGTTTATGAGTCCCACTCACTATATGAGACTTTTAACATATATGTTTTGACACATTAAATATGAAATAATTGAATCTTTATACATGTTGTAATTGTTAATTTGATGTGGCAGCTAAAAGTATTAGTAATTTAATTATATTAGAATTGGGGTAAGTGTGAGAAAAGGAAGTTTGAATTTAAAAGGAGGGTAGACTCCAAATCCATCAACATTCACGCCACAACACAAACCAATCACTTCTCACCAAAATTCAACAACTTGCTCCATTAATTAATTCCTAAGACTACATTTATAAATTTCAAACACTTCTTTTAAATAGCGTGTCGATATCGCATATTCATATCGAACACCGACACTCATATGACATTTTGCAGAATACTTAACGTAAAGTGTCTAATTTAAAAAATATTTATTGGATTTCTGACAATTTTAGTACGATTCTAACACAATTTTAAAAAGGGAAAATACATTAATTTTTTAAAAACTCAAATTTATTGTATAAATTTTTGTTGTGATTATAAAATAAGAAACTAGTCACGAAAAATATTTTTCTACTAAAAAAAATAATCTGAAACATACTTGTACACATAAATTTTTATTTTTTATTTATATAATTCATAATTATATAATATATAGATCCGTGTCCCGTATCCTACATTTTAAATATTATACATATTTTCGTGTCCGTGTCGCATCAGTGTCTCTACTACACACCATCTTACAATAATTCCACTTTAATTTTCTTCGAACAAAATATAAACAACAACATATCATTTATTAAAATCATCGCACTTTTTTTAATGTATGCTGTATTGTTTTTTTATATATCATAGTTTGTTAAAAAATAATTCGATTCTTATTCAAAATGATATATTATCATATTTATTATCATAATTAGAATTTTAAACCACTATCTTAACAGAAACCATTAGCGCACTCTGAGAACGTTGGTTGAAAATGGTACGTTGAATCACAAACATATATTAAATCATAAATAATATTTTGATAATAATTATGATTATTCTAAAAATTTCAATATTTAATAGATTAGTTGGTTGAAACCCAATGACCATTATTAAACTCTTACTATAATAATAAATAATAATAAAAAAAAATAATAATAATAATAAAAAAGGGAAAATTTCAATGCAGAACTCCTTCTATATAATCGCCACCAAAACCAATGTCTTATTCTCTCTCTTTCTCTTCGTCTTCTCTCAAACACTGTTTCAAAGTCCAAACACATTCTCTCTCTTTCCATGGCATTCAACAATGGCGTCCCTGCCACCGGCACCGGCCTAATCGCCAGTTTCGGCGAGATGCTCATCGACTTCGTTCCCACCGTCTCCGGCGTCTCCCTGGCGGAGGCTCCTGGTTTCCTGAAGGCCCCCGGCGGCGCCCCCGCTAATGTCGCCATCGCCGTCGCGAGACTCGGCGGCAAGGCCGCCTTCGTTGGCAAACTCGGCGACGACGAGTTCGGCCACATGCTCGCCGGAATCCTGAAGGAGAACGGAGTCCGCGCCGATGGAATCACCTTCGATCAGGGCGCCCGCACCGCTCTGGCGTTCGTGACCCTACGCGCCGACGGAGAGCGTGAGTTCATGTTCTACCGAAACCCCAGCGCCGACATGCTCCTCAAACCCGAAGAACTCAACCTTGAACTCATCAGATCTGTATGCAACTTTTCCCTCTCTCTCTCTCTGTTTACTTTCTGGCAATTTTTTTCTTCGCCTTTTCCCGTAAAACCAAGTCTTTTGTTTTATGCGTCTGTTCATGATTGAGATGCGTGACCTGTGGAGAGAGACCGTAATGTCACGCGCATGGGAGTACACGTGGGCGTGAGTTTTGAGATGTTGCCACGTCAGGTTGTGTGCAGTGGGGTCCATCACTAGATCTAGGATTCACGAGTAGGAGTCACCATCCTTTCGTTACGTTAAAGTTTTCGAAAATCGATCATTTTCTTTAATAGGAAATATCGCCGAACAACACCCATAATGGTGGTGGTGGTGGGTGGAGGTTGGTGGATTATGGCGGCACGTGAGTCCCGTGCTAGATCCATCTATGGATCTGTTTCCTTTCGATCCAACAAAACAAAACAAATAAGTACTCTTGCGCAACTCAAGTTTTTTTTTTTCTTTTTTAATTTTCTAATTTTTTTTTTGTATGAATTTTCTTTGCCGTTCGTGGTTGTGCACGCACTAGGATGAGTGTGGGATTTGTGTTGTTATCTGTTTGACTATTGCTAAGATCATTTTTTGTTGTGTTTCTTTAGTCTTCGTGCTGTCATGACCCATGCTGTGTTGGCTTTGACCAACATCTCCACGCGATTCAAGCCTTTATTTATTCTCTTTTCTTTTTCTGATTGTTTTCTTTGATTTAAGTAATTAATAGTATGGATTTTACTGTTTAAGGAAAATGTTTAGGACAATGAATTTGGCGTTTGATTGAATCCCGAAATGTAAGCAATGATCGGTGGAACTGTTAAAAGTGTATACACATTTAATTTCTGATTCCTATCATTATGAAAAAAGCAAAGTTTTTGAGATTGCATATGATTTTCTTGTTTATATAATGTAGACGGCAACATTCTTTATGAAAATATAAAATGATGTCAGTATAATATTTTTGAAATAATCCAAAGGGTAAAACAACGGTGATTTAATTATAATATATATATATTCATTAGCTTGTGAATGAGGGCTGTGACTGTGGGTCCATAGTTTACAATCTATGACAGCGAGTAAGGATTATAATTACAAAAAAACAAATAAAAAAAGTGTATGATTCAGTGCCTGCATCATGCGTGGTAGATTGAAATCAATTATGTAGTGATGTAGGTTATTGATAATTGTAAAAGTGATTTAGCATATAGCAGAGTGAGATAGGTGGGTGTCTAACCGAAACTTGACATGGCAGGCTAAAGTTTTCCATTACGGATCAATTAGTTTGATCGTGGAGCCATGCAGATCAGCACACTTGAAGGCAATGGAAGTTGCCAGAGAAGCTGGCTGCCTGCTCTCCTATGACCCCAACCTCCGTCTCCCCTTGTGGCCCTCGGCCGATGAAGCTCGTAAGCAAATACTCAGCATATGGGAGAAGGCTGATTTGATCAAGGTCAGTGATGTGGAGCTTGAGTTCCTCACAGGAAGTGACAAGATTGATGATGCTTCTGCTTTGTCATTGTGGCACCCCAATTTGAAGTTGCTCCTTGTCACTCTTGGAGAACAGGGTTCCAGATACTACACCAAGGTAAAAAATAACTTCACTTGAATTACCTGTTCCTTTTGTGTCTTTTACCTTTGTGTTGAATCTTGGATGCTTTAATGCTGTCACAGTATGGTAGATCCGTAGATGTTTGTTGGGTTTGCTGTGATGTGTCATGGTCATTCTGAATGCTTTGCAAGTAAGATAGGGTTGTAAACAAGTTGCTTTCAGGCTGGGGCGGGGCCACCACGTGTTTTTCTGCTTCTCATCATTCTTTCCCTCCTTTTTATCAAAATATATCAACCTCTCTGTGCTTGCTTTATTCTCACTTGTTACGTCATTAAGGGTAGCTCTGCAATTTCCAGCCCACTTTTGGGAATGATTAAAATTTGAATATCCTGCAATAGAGAGCACATCAAAAGGGCTTGTTATTTGTCATGAGCCATTTCTCACCTACAAACTAAGATTGAACTGTGTGCGTTCAGTTTTTTCATTGTTTTTACCTTAAAACTGAAGAATTTGTTCAGGCAGGTATCTAATGTCTGCAGGTGTAAGCGGGTCTCAATTTACAATAATTGTGCTGTCTCTTGAATGTCTTCTGTTGTGAAACACTAATGAGTTGTTAATTTTTGCGTAAACCAGAGTTTCAAAGGATCAGTAGATGCTTTTCATGTGAACACAGTTGATACAACTGGTGCCGGTGATTCCTTTGTTGGTGCTCTGTTGTCCAAGATTGTCGATGATCAGTCTATCCTTGAAGTGAGCATCCCTTAAATAACTTGATACTAATTTAAAGTGATAGATGTAATTGATCAATTTCTCACTTACTGATTGCAGGATGAACCAAGGTTAAGAGACGTACTAAAGTTTGCTAACGCATGTGGAGCAATTACAACTACCCAAAAGGGAGCAATTCCCGCCCTTCCCAAAGAGGAGGATGCACTCAAAATCATCAAAGGGGCATAGAATCTTTGGACAAAATACTCAATCATTTCGTTTTCTCCCCCCAATGTTTCTGTCGGATTTGCTTGCTATCAATTTACGAGGAAATGCCTCTTGATTTTCTTTAGTACTTTTTGTTTTTCCTCCTATGCACTGACGGCGAGATCATGGGTTTTCAGGTTTTGCCAAATAACGTTTTCTATCAAGTTTTGAGAATTAGCAATGAAATCAAATATTGAATCATAAGCTCGGCCCACAGTTGCAACTTAAACCGCCATTTACTTTAATCGCTTGCCTTGTTCAGTTCGAGTTTGCTATATTGTTCACGTCTTTACGCAGTTCAAAAGCATTAGTAACCCAGACAAAAATCATCCACGGATGCATTCATCTTTTAAAAAGGAATTTAAACCAGCCAATTCGTTTTACCATTACACCTAGGATTTGTTTGGTACATGACTTATTCTTTTAATTTTCCAGGAATTTAAAGTCCACGACGGGAAAGTGTTACAACTTTTTAGATATAAAGTAGTGTTATAGTGCGCCAAGTATAGTCGTGACAAATAATCATCACTCCATGTGCGTGAGGAGATCAATTTATTTCTTAGAGTGGACTTTGGTAAATGAAGTAAATGAATGCTTCCTGTACGATTTACAAAACATGCTCATTTGGTTCGAAACTCCTTGTAAATATGCCCGAATTATATAATCCATGTGGGAATGATCTATTCTCCAAGGAAGATATTTTCTGATGTTTCCTTTTGTTTGATTACTTAAATAAGTTCTATTAAGTACACCTCGCCCTGTACCTGGTGGGTTTCAACTCTATTCTGGCAGGTAGAGAAGACATCTATAAGACGATAGCTTGAGGATGACATTCACTAACCTCCATCTTTAACGACTTCCAAGCATTTGCACATCTTTCCCACTTAGCCTGTATGTGAGCCAGAAAAGCTTCTGCCCATTGTTCATTACTCCCTCTCATGCTTAGATCATAAGGCACTGAAAAACTGTTTCAAAGTGCTTAAAATGTTAGGATATCTCCCGATTGACTTAATATAACATTCGTATGACTCGAAATTCCATTCATTAACAGAAGACAACAATGCGACCATGAAGGTGATCAAGACTTGTCCAACATAAAACAAAATATTATATTTGCGAGGGAGCTATGACCAGAACGTGAAGTTGAGAGGTGATTTAAGAGTGGAAAGTAATAATGTGTGCATGTTGTATAACACTATCACATTCTTCAGTGACAAGCTCTTTAGGGGGTTGGGAGATGCAAGACAATTATCAGCCCAAGGTATCAACCTAATTCCTGTATATTAGTTCTCAAATCTCAGGCCAGTAGCCATGGTGTAAAGTACAATATGCATCGCCACCTTTTTATTGTTAAAATCATTTGGCAAAAATTCGATTTTTCTCTATCTCAGCCGCATACATGAAATAAAAAACTCATCTTAAAAAAATCACGGGAATTGCAATACTCGGTACAATGGTCACTTTTTCCACCTTTTGCTTCCAAGCTAAAGCATCTTTTGTGTATACCAAAGTTTACAAAAATTTAAAGTAGAAAAGAGCCATCCAACACAAATGCCCTAGATCATTGTTATTTTTTTTGGTAAAGTCAGGTCTCCTCCCCACACCTTTTGAATGTGGGACAAATTCCAGCTTGGGTCTTAGCTTGGCCCAGGTCACAATATGCTTTCAGTGGGTTTCAAATCTATACAATACAACTAAATCTACCCATATGGAGTTCAGTTTGTCACTAAAGCAATACCTCTAGATCGATTGCCAAAGCTTCTAATTTACTAAATGATATTCACAAATCCAAATGCAGTAATTACCTTAACAGCTCTTCAGCTTGGGTCCCTTTCTTGAGAGCACTATTCCTGCAACATCTCAAAACGAAGTATTTTAATAGTTAATCCAACATATTTGGTAAGTAAATGATAACAGACGAGCAAATATCACATTAAATCTTGGTCTTATTTAATCTTTATCATACTCCCAATTTTATGGATAAAAATACCAAAACAAAGATATACTGGAGAATTTAACAGTTTCTACATCAAGTATGTAATGGAAGTTTCATAATCTAAGGCATGAACAAATGCCTAGGAAAACAAACCTGCAGACAAACACTTGAAAAATATGAAGATACTTATTCGAAAGATTATAAATGGCATCTGCAATATGCTCCTTGCCAAACAGATAGACCACTGGATATCCTAGAAGCCATCTGAAGCAAGTAAATACAATAAAATGAGATACTCCCATCACATATATGGAATAAGATGAAAATAGCTATGCCATTCTATCAACCACTGTTGAGACAGCATAAGTTCATACTGGTTTCTCAAATAGACCGAATTTGGTGAAAATGCAAATTGCCTTCATACAAACTAGTTTTAGTGAGTGTATTACCGTGACATACTACTCTAGTTTCCAGTTATCCATAACAGGTGACAATATTAACTTTCTAGTTTCATTGGCATTCAGGGTAAATATACCAGTGTAGACTGTAGACAGACACCAATTTTATTTGAATTTGAATCATCCCACTCCTTGAATTGAAAGAATCAGGTAGGACATAGTAAAAAAAAAACTGATAATTGAAATTTGTTAAGTGTTGGAAGTGGAAGGGCTAAGAATCTGACACAATGAACTACCCATTCAGCAGAAAAAGAAGAAGTATAAGCTCTAACATATTACAACATGCAAGCTGCATAACATTCCAGGCTAATAATGCCACAAACTGTACAATGTACATGGAACACTATTTATAAGACAGAGCACATAGATGGATAATCAGTAGAGTTGCGCGGAACAAGAATTTAATTTTAATAGAGTCTTCCGTGAAGAATGGGAACAGGACTAATCAATCCTTTCTCCACCACAATTTTGCAATTATACCACACTGATAGCAATAAAGAAAATAGCAAAACAAAATGCGAAACCAGAAAATTGGCAGAGACCGGTTAGCATAATCCTTATAATCAGAGTCAGTCGAATCCTTATATGGGCGAAAAATATATTCAAATGAATGAGAGGTGAAAATGTACATGTAAATATATTGGTTGAAAGGGAATCAGAATTACCCATTCAAGGTGGGGACAGTGATGTCAGTGTTGTCCATGCAGTCACTGAGATCAATGCAGTCAGTAGTAGAAGGAGAGGGTAAGCTCTGACTCTGACAAGTGGCGTTGGTTTCATCGGTACATTTGACCTCTTGCGACGGCGAGGGGTCAGTGGTTCTCTCAGGAGAGAATATCGTCAAAAACAACCTCTGAATCGACACCAGCTGCATTGCTAACTGGCTTTCCTCAATTTTTGTCACCATCTGAAGACACGCAAAAATGATTGACGAAACTGAAAGCATGAGAAACGGTAGAGATCGGCGGAAGTAGGAAGACCTTAGGGTTTTCGGATTGAAGGTCGACAAAGAGCAACGGTTGGTGAGAGTTGAAGGTTGAATTGAGAAAGTGCGTTAGTTCGGTTAGGTGTATTAAGTATATCATGTCTTGAATAACCATCAATCGAATATGCTCGAAAATCAGAGATTCCTGGAGTTAGAACTGAAGATGAGATAACGAACAACAGATAAGAGAACGAGAATAGAATATAAGAGAAGAGGATTCACCGTTTGTGCGAGTTGGAGGAGGGAAGAGAGGTGGTGTTGGAGCTGAGGCATGATTCCGCCGTAGTCTACCATTACAACCGGTCGCATTCTTGTGATCAGAGCAAGCATATCTGCAGCGACGCCATGAAAGGAATCAGAATCAACGATGAAAGAAAGAAGGAGATTGAAAAGAGAGAAGTGAGAAGAAAACCTAATTGCAAGCGACGCTTGGAAGAAGGTTTGAGGCGCCAATTGATATTGGTTAAACACGAATCCAACACCTTCATCCCTTCGTCCAATTCTGAAGCTTCCATTCGATTGTTGTTATCAATTCAATATCCTTTTTCCTGATACGCTTCTGATGTATATCACTTCAGTTCAGTTCAGTTGGCTGCAGTGCATTGCACAGCACCCACTGCTTCCTGCAGTTGCTGTATCAATGTTAAATTTTGGGCCAGCCCAGCCATGATGCCCATTAGCCCATATCAGGCCCATGATGCTCCCATACTGGTTAAGGTAAATTCTTCCTTCACCTTGTAACTTTTTTCTCTCTTCCAACTTATGAAGCTCGGACACTCCTTTTAAATGGCGTGTCCTTATTTAACACACATATTGGAGACAATACTTGTATTACACTCGTACGACACTTATCGATTAAGTGTTCTATTCAAAAAAAATATTTGTTGGCTTTCTGACAATTATAACGCGGGCTCAACACAATTTTTTAAAAACTCAAATTTATTGTATAAATTTTTATTATGATTATAAAAATAAGAAACAAATAATTTTGAATCAGCCATAAAAAACATCTTTTTACTAAAAAAAACTGAAACCCTAAACCCTAAACCCTAAAAACTCAAATTTATTGTATAAATTTTTATTATGATTATAAAAATAAGAAACAAATCATTTTGAATCAGCCATAAAAAACATCTTTTTACTAAAAAAAACTGAAACATACTTAGTGCACATAAATCTTTATTGTCAATTTATATAATTCATAATTATATAATATATAAATATGTGTCCCTATGTCTGTGTTCGTGTCTGTGCTACATAACTTGCACCTCCATATTAAATGTGAAAAGTCGGTTTTATTTTTCTTTAAACTTAAATAATTCTAAATGAAGTATAATATCAGTTGCTTTCCTGCACTATCATATATTTTTTTTCAGCTGCAACACTTTCATTTTTCTCTAGCTGTAGAGTTTGATTGATAGAGCAGTTCCACCATGAGGAACTTGTGTGAGAGAGTTGGTCAAAAGATTCGTTGTATTCGACGTTCGAGTGCGTAGATAATATTTTTTTAATTTTGTATTCATTTTTGCATCTCGTTGGGTTTGTTTTTCTAGTGAACGACACAGTCACCACTAGTAAAAACATCACAAAATTTATCTTAACCACCAACATTCATCACCAACCACCACAAGTAACCATCAACGAAGGTATTGTAGGAACTAAAAAAAAGTATGGAGGTCCAGGATAAATGTAAGAAGATTGAGGGAGAATTTGCAATCTTAACCATCCTAGGATGCTGTTGAAAATTGTTTGTTTTCTTAATTGTATTTTACATTTATTAATTTTATGAAAATTATTCTTTACTGTTTTTAATTTTTGTAGTTAATAGATAATAAATTTTATATGAATTAATAAGATGAATATATAAGAATGAAGAAGGAAGAGTAACCAAAATTGAAACTGAGTTCCCAAATAAAAGTAGACGTATTAATTAATACCAATCAGACCTATCCTGAACGCTAAGATGTGGGATTTTGATTCTAACTTGAGTTTGAATGAGTAATCCATTTTTACTATCTTTGCTAATTACCTATTCAATCCCATTCAACAAAAAATTAGTATTTACTAATTACCTATACACTAGATTAACTAGTAATAATAAATAAAATAAAATAACATTGTTTCTTGCATACAAACAAAACGAACTCAAATTGGTGGGATCAATTGGGAAGATGTGGCCGTGGGAGAATCATGCAAGAAGCATACACAATGACTAAGGACAAAATTCTATGTTATCCAGCAACAGAACACGTAAAGTACAGTACTTATCAACTCCACGTAAGTTGCAAAAATTATTGTCCTTAGTGAAGTATGAATAATTGAATATACAGCATATGAACACATGTCTGGTTGGAATAGTTTATTCTGAGAAAATAATAATCTTTCTCGACAGTTTACTAAAAGAGCTTTTACAAAAGAAAAAAACAATTATTTCCCCATAATTAGTCTTTCCAATCATGCATGTAACATCTTATATGGAATCCTGTGCTTAGCCAAGATCAGGCACAGTGAAGTACTCATCATCATCATCATCATTATTTTGGACTTCAATCCTAGGCTTTTTCTGTGACATGTAGGACTTGGAGGTTCTGTATGAGGCAACACTGCTGCTATTATGAGTCACTGGAAGCTGAGGTACTTCAGCTGCAGCCAAGGCTTCCTGAATAAATTGTTCACCAAAAATACCTGCATCTGTAAGCCATTCCAGCTCTCCAAATTGTAGAGATTCCTTCTGAGCACAGTAACAAAACCAGAGTTACAAATATTATAAGGGAAGATAAAAAAAACTGAAATCAAGTTTAATACAAAGTTTTGTATAAATATATGGTTATTTTTCATACAAATTTGAATGCTTGATTATGTGGGCATGTGTCAAAATAAGTAAGAAAACAATTTTGTGCAGCATTAATTCAAGACAAACTCTTCAATGTAATTCTTGCCCTTATCAATCTCTTGATCAGAAAAGAATCTATGAAAACCAAACTGTGTTGATCACTCTTCATAACAAAAAAGATGAGTAAGTGTCTTATCTGATACTTGCATCGAAATTTTCACATCTTCCAGCCACATCAAACCAGATTATAATGTTCACATGTGCCATGATGATTGGCTACAACCCTTTTATTATTCTATATGGCAGTTCAAAGATGTCCAAATGCTACTAATTTATTTCAACTATAACACTCTAATTACTTAGTTGAGTTAGTTCATTATATACACATGCAACTAAATTGTTATGAAATAAAGTTGCTTCTTACTTTCTCAGGTGATTCATAGCCTGTTAATTCCAAAAAGTCATCAACAGGCCAAGAGGGTGTGAAGCTAGGCACTTGCTGAGAAGGAACTTTCGTGGAAACTTGTTGTGCATTCCTATTGGGAGGCTCCAAGTGACTATTTTCATTGTCTTTGGTGCATATCGAACTTGAAGCCACTCGGATACCAGTAGCTAGGAAGCGCTGGTGGTTTGCAGAAAGGCTTCCAGGTGAATGAATTGGTTCATCACAGTCCTGACAGAAGAGTGCTCTGTCTTCAACACAAAATATGAATGCTGGCTTGTCCTGTTGGTGGAGATTAAAAGAAGAAGACAAAAATGAGCAACAAAACAACCATAAAAAGTTTTTACAATTACAACATCCATCAGATCCATCAGACAACTGTATTCCCATTTCAGCAAAGGTATTAAGTCTTACACTATACTTTGAAATAACCAAAACCAGGTCCCATCAGTTAACCTAGCTCAAGATCCCAGTGTCTATTAGAAAAATCAGAACTAATTCTTCCTCTCTGGTATAATCCTACTTTCATAGTGAACGACATTTTCTGGACTAGTTTCCATGAGTTTTACTTCTCAAATTAAGAAACTTGTTAAAAAAATTCTGTGTCATTATTCTAGTTTGTTCTATTTTCTATTATCTGTTTATTGTTTCCGCAAGTGTCCAATTTGTATCTAAACCAAAGAGAGAGAATTACTTCTGATTTTTCTTTGGTCAACAAGTGTCTACATAATACATCTAATAAGAACAACATAGAAAATAGCAAGTGACATTCTCAGCACACACCACCAGAAAGTCTAATCAAATGTTAATATGTCTTTCAGAAATAAAATAATACTTGTCCAATGTTTAATAGGTTCGATTGGGCCTAGGTATAACATCATTATTAGCATGTCTATCGGTAACAACGAACAAGATCAACATAAAACTAGCTCATCAAATTATTGAGAGATGACTTTATGACATTATAAAACTAGAAGACACAGAAATTTAATGTTCTTACTTGGCAAATGTCACATCTGGGAAGCTTGTTTGATAGACATTGAAGAAGAAGCCTTTGGTGCTTGCTTGCAAGCTTGTTTGCAGCATGAACTTCAACATCACATTTGGCACACAGAGCTGCCTCATCTGCGCAACAAATCACTGTTGCTGGAGCTCTCTCACACACATCACACTGAATTTTCATGTTAGTTCTTTTTTCTTCTTGAGCAACAATGAAACTGGTCCTTCTTTATCAGAAAAAAATATACCAAAAAATTGTCACAAAAAGAAATACTCAGAACCCTTTAGCAGACAGGAGTTTGTAAGGCCAAAAAAAATGAGAACCATGGTGTAGAAAGATTAGGACAAGTTGTAGAGATGAGAACAAAAAAAGAACATAATTAACATTAGAAGTACTATTTAATGTGGTTGAGGACAGAAAAAGAAGTGTCTGGATGAGATTTGAGAGCATGTGAGGAAGATAAGGAGTTTGATGTTGCATTGCAGATCAGGTTCTGCAAGAACAATAAAACCAACATGGATTAGTGGGGTCACCTTGTCAAAGGTTTTTGTGGCTGTGGATGCATCAACAAGTACAAACCATTTTTGAGTGGACACTGTATTTCCTAGATATTCATTCTATCATCTTATAATAAGACACCAAAAACAGCTGCATTGTACCTTTTGAAATCTGATGCAACTACTTATTTTGAATAATTGTGTATGTAGATTAGTCTTCTCCATTATCAGACAATTTACATTCAAATCAGTGTCCCAATTTTCCAATGTTAACAGATCCTAAATATCTGTAGCTTAATTTTTTTTGTTCATGCATTACAAATATAAATAACAATAGATAGGTTATTTTTTAAATAACTTTATTAAAATAATTCTATTATCTTGATAAATACATTATTTTTATTAACTATAAATATAAACATTAATTTAATAAATTAAAAATTAACCTTTCAGTACAAACTAAGAACATCAATCAATTTAAAATTAAATAAAATGACTAAAATATTTTAAGACGGTGTGATTAATTAAATGTTCAACCATCATGCATTGATATTTCAGTCAAAAAATTGACATATTCAATTAGATTGAATGAATCGTTATCAGAATCAGCCATGGCCACATATAACATTGTTTTTAGAAAACTTGTTATTTTAAAAAAAAGTATCTTATAATAATTTAAACTTTTAAAGAAGATAATAATTGAAAGGCTGCATACTTTGGTGAATTTATCTTGATACAAATTTTTCTTAATAGTTTAAATCAATCCAAGACTATATGCATGCTTGGTTTCTTTCTTTAGAGATATTTTTAAGTTTTTCTATATAATTAAAAATATATATTTTTCTAAAACAAGTAAAATAAAAACAGGTAATAATGTAATTAAAAGTAACAAGAATTCACTAAAATTATTTTGTTTAATCAATATATTTTATAATACATCAAATAAAAATAAGTTTAAATAGTAGTATATAAGAAAAAAATTCACATATAAAAAATTTTAAAATTTTTTGGATTGAAAGTGATGTATTGATTTTTTATATGAAATTTTCATAACTTATTAATTATTAGTGTTGAATCAGCTCGACATTTTCCCATAGAAAAAATCTAACAACATATAATATATAAAATATTCTTTGTTTTATTCTTTAATTAAAAAAATGAAATCCTTCTACTAAAAATTTACATTGAAGGATAATATATATTATTGAGATGATTTTTTTTATTTATTTAAACAACATTACAAAGTGTTCACATAATCTCATTTTTGTTCAACCATGGAATGAAACATCTCATGGTAACAAGAACCAAAGATTGTGAACTCATTTTGATCCTAAAAACTCTTACTTTAACTCTTCTCTTAGACACCTTATGCATGCCCAAAACAACTCCCATGGCTGCTTCATTCACCTCCCTCACTGATCTCTTCAGCTTTTCCTTGAAGCTCCCATTATTGCTTCTTTCCAAACTCAAATGGTAACTGTTCAGAAACGCTCTTCTTGCCTCACAAAATTCACGACCACGCCTAGACCACCCTCCATGGTCGAGTTGTGGATTGTGTTCCACATGGGGCGATTCATCAGAAGGTTCATTTGGACCTACCTTGGAGTGTCGCATTACAAAAGTCCTAAGAAATAATGAGAACCACATGTGTGCATGTGTAGAAACATTAGTAGCAACAAAAGGGTTTATATAGTTAGTAACATGTTGGTTTGATTTAAGATAAACTTAGCTTAGTGGTTAAACCATAATGGAAATTAATATAACCAGGTTGGTAGCTTGGTTACACCCAAGATCAAGATTAATTAGCAAATCCTCAAAGTTTGATGCTTATAAATTGTTGATAACTTTAACTACCGTTGAAAGGCAATGAGATTCACAAACTTGCAGTGAGGTTTTCCTTTCTAGAAGGGATAGCGTAAGTCAAAAGTTACATGCTATTTAACTATTTTCTTCTTCTTGTTCTTCTTCTGATTATGTTTTCAAGGTTTGAATTTGATTCTCCATGTGCATGGAATAAGCAAAAGGAGTTGCAACTTAACCATTACAATTTACAAATCTTGCCAAATAGCAACAAAATTGTTGAAATTTGCAGAAGCGTGGTATAAACGCTACCAACTGCAATTAATTCACTCTAGTCAGCAATAACTGCAATTAGTTTCTCCAAAGTCTGTGGCTACTTATGGTGGTACTTACAAATGAAAAGAGTATTAAATGAAAAGAATATTAATATTTAGATAATCTTACGCCAAATTACAACTTAATAAAAAAACATTACAGTTATAAACTAATATCTTTCATTATATAATTGTTAAAGTAATATTTTTAAATAATTTTTTTATTAAGATAAATTTTAGATGATTTTAATATTAGAATAAGAAGTTCACTTTAAGTTGAAGCAATTCTATTCAGATAACTAGAAAAAATACCCCAGATAACGAGTAACTCGTCAACTATAAACAGAGGAATTTACTTTAAAAGATATACATAACAATCCAGCCAAAAAAATGTAGCCATTCTTAAGTTTTCTAAGTTTCTGTAGTATTACAATATACTGACATATGCAAGAATTAAGGAATACAACAGATGCTATGAACTCAATCATAAAAAAATGGCTAAAAGAATAATAATCATCCCAAATGGAACTCCATAACCCTTCAGTTCCTCCAATATATCTGCAGACAAAATCATTGTACAGAAAATGCAAAACGATTAAAACGTGTAGAAAATATATACAGGGCCTTTAAGGCCATATAAAGTCAGGTAACAGCTAACTCAATAGACATATATAAGGCCTAATAGTTTTTATACTTGGGAACATGTTTTATGTACAATACCTAATCTTATCTAGGCACTTTTAAATCCAAAATGAGAAACCAAACATAAGTGGATGTATGTTTATAAATTGAGGATGTTGAGAAAAACTAGATTTAACACAGAATATTTGGATGGTGGTCTTACATTTATAAAGCATCTGTAATCGTGTTATCAAAAGGGTTATCTTATAATCATGTCACAACTACAAAAAACTCACCAGTTTTTTACGTCAGTTGGATTATCTTTGTGATCTACTACAGGTTTAGCATGTTGTGAACCAGAAGAGGAGCCATCTTCTTGAGGACCTGAATGAAGAATATGGGAAAAGCCCTGTCCAATTGACTTCCACAATCTCGTAGGTAAAGATGTTTGTACATCGTCACAATTGACAGCAGATGATGGTTCAATTTCTCTAGCTGAAGCAGGATCAAGATCAGAAAATCTGAAAGCACCTAAAACTTTTTCTGGAAGCTCTGATTCAAGTTGGCTCTCAATAAGAAAAGCCAAGTCAACAGTCAAAGTTGAGATATAACCAAATGCCAAATGAACTATTGCACTTGCAACCATGGAAGACCCTATATCCATATCTACTTCTATGAAATTCTCCCCTGTGCAATATTTACAGGAAAGGGCACGCCCAATTACACAAATAGCCTGCTCTCCAACAGCTTTTCTAACAATCCAAGGACCTTTTACAATGTTGGCAATCAGCTTTAGCCTTGAGTTTCTGAATGCATTGTCACCCTTCAAAAATTTGTCCATTAGGGAATCCTCAACAACTGGCTCTGTGGCTGTAAAATAAGCAATGGCACTATAGTTATCCTTGGTTGGGACTTGAATATTGAAGGCCCATACAAAGGGTTTATCAGCTGCTGGAAACTCATTATCAATGACCTTCCTAACTCGACTATTTGGATCGTTCAATATCTCCCCAATTTTCACAGAACTTTTAATCCAATCAAAACCAAGAGGCTTCAGCAGATAATCACCAGCAGGAACCTTAACCCTTGTCTTAAAATACTCAGGGCCTCTGACCATGAATGCATCACCAGGAGGGGTAGCCCAACCATTTGAACAATTATCTGGATCAAGAAGTGGAACCGCCCCTTCAGATATTATCCTATCTATCCATTCAGATTCCTTTATATCACCAACGCTGGCCATGTGGATGCTGCTTCCCCAGCAATAACAATATTAGCTTCTTTATAGTAATGAAAATAAAATGGAAACTCTTACTTTACCAATATGATTGCAAGATAAACAAGAATGCTGAATGCACAAGTCCCAAGATCATCCAAACTCCAAAATTTACAAGCATTGCTGAATATAGACAGAATCTGTCTCTAAGGCAAGATCATCCCTAACTCCCAGTAAAAAGGGCATATACCCAATAAGCAACCATGACCAAATACGGAAATCAAAGTAGACTTATTGTCAGTAAATTTCATTGACAGAACTCCTATAGGGTTTTAAAACTTCAAACCATGATCATGGACTCCCATTGAATTCTGCTAGCATAACAGAACCAGATGAACAACAATAATTCATTGACTTTTTCTACATAATATACAACCTTTGTGTCATTGAGCAGCCAACTACAATGCAAAGAGCCAATAACCCATAGATGAAGAAGGAATTATACCACCAGTTGAAAATGTTAAACTAACGATAAATCAAATTTGGAAATTATAAGATGGTTACATTAATCTCATAACTGAATACAATTTGAAAGAACTCTACTTTACTTTAGGAAACATGTAAACCCTTAGGGAAGAACAGAAGAGAGAATAGGATGACGCAAAACAATGGAGTGTATAAAAATTGCTGGTTAACAATTCAAGAAAAAACAACGTTAATAAAAAAAATAATTGAAGAGAAGGAAGAGGAGCAAATTGTTAAGAGTGAGGAAGGAAATAGCATTAACAGTCCAATTTAGAAATGAGAAGTAAAGAAAGATAGATAGAGATGAAATACCTGCGTCTTTGTGAACTGAACCGAGAAATCAAAAGGGTAAGCAGAAAAAAAACAGCACAATCCTCTAGTTGAAGTTGAATTAAGGAAGAACCCAGATCAAAGTTTGTTTTTTTTTGGAGAAAAAAAGGAAAAGGTTTTCGTGTTGGGGAACACTACGGACAAACAAAGAGGCGAAGAACTCAACTTTACAATCCACGTCATCCACTATCCACTTCTTCTTCTGGTAGACTCTCCCACCTCTTATACATTATATATTTAATATATTTTTACCAAATTAACTATAATTATATATTAATATATTTTAATTTTAAAAAATATTTATAAAATTAAATCTTTTTAATTATGTCATTTATATTTACTAACTAATTTATGAGTTAGTTAAGTTAAACGCTTATGATTTAATAAGTTAGTATATCAGACAAAAACTTATAAATTTATCATTAAAAAGCTAGTTTATTGGTAATTAACTAATTTATAAGATAGTTTTGTCATACAATAATTTAAATAGTTAATTTTCCAATAGTTACGCTTAAATTTTTCATAAAATATTAATAGCATTCTCTAATTAATTACCTATTATAAGTCTCAAACTATAAATGATATTTATTCCTATTTATAAGTCATGATTCATAATATATTTTATTTTTACTTTTTTTTATTAAAATACTCCTTATGTACTTACAAACATTTAAGATAAGTTCATTTTTATCAACTAAATTCAAGTATATTTATAATATTGATGAATTATCTAATTGAAACTTGTATTTTTTTAATTCTAGAAAAATATTTTTCTTAATTGAAAATCTCACACATTACATGATAAAATTTAATTATAATTTTTATTGTAATTATTGATCATTAAAAGGTATAAATATATGTATACTGTATAATCAAAGTAAATATATCAAAATACTCTGAAAAAACTAATAAATTTGTTTATGTAACAGCACGCACGACCGGACGACTCATTGAGTCGGCCAGCACTTGAACCAGCTAACTATCTAACCATGGTGAGAAGGTCACATGACGACATGTGACCTACCGACCCTTGGCGACGAGCTAAGGGTTGACCAGCGGGGTTAATCTATAGCTAAGGGCTGTTTAGCGCAACCCTAAACATGAACAAACCTTTTATTCCGGTCCACCAATGAATGTCCATTAAGGTAATATAAATAGTACGCAGTTTAAAGAGAAAAGTACGTCATTATCTATCGTACTCTGGCACCCAAGTGTGAAGCTTGGAACATCAGGGACAAACTGAAGGTATAGGCTGGAGGAATCGTTCTTTAGGTCCCAAACCCGTTCGAGAACAGTTTAAAATATAAAATATATTAATTATCATGATAACAAATAAAAGTAAATAAAATTAAATGATGATGATATATTTTAAACATGGTAAATGTGATTAATTGAGATTATGAAATATATTAAAACTAAATTGTGTAAGAGGTAGACGAGTAAATGAAGAAATAAAACCACAAATCATATCCAATTTATAAGATATTCTCTTACTATATACATAGAAGATATACGTAAAATATATATAGATATGATTTTGAATGTTTAGAACTAACAATTCATGCTTGAAGAACCTTATTAACAACTTTAACAATCTAATGTAACAGCACCACTTTCTTGATTCTAACTAGCTGATCCAACTTAAAGGTAGGTTTGACCAATAAATTTGAAGTCTAAAAAAAGGATTCAGTCTCAACTTAATCCAGTTTCTCAATCTATGAACAAAAGTTCTTACTTATGAAACAATGTATCCACCAAGAATCTTAATCTGAATGAAACAACACAGTTTTTATTTTCTCATTGTGATTGGTAGATTAAGATAAAATAAAACAAAGCATGGTTGTTTGCAGAAGTACTCTACATGTTCCTGTTTGCTCACAGCATCATAAATTCATAATCCTTGTGGTTATGTTATTTTGTGATTCAGGAACCAGCACAAATGACATTTGGGAATAAACTACCACAACACTTTTTCACAAATCAATTGTTGTTTTCCAATGCGAACATCGTGGACAACGATAGACAACCTACTCCCAACCATAAATGTCATCATCAACCATGCATGTTTGCAACACTTCCCAAACCTTTCAAATACCAAACTCCACCAAGTGCTTCTACTTCTACTACCATGTTAGACCATCACCATTGCACCTAAACTCTGCTTTCTCCGCTTCCCTTTCTCATTCTCCCGTTCCATGCATGGAGAAAATAAAACTAAAACTACTCATCAAGGATGAAACCTTTCTCCAACACCCTTTTGTTCTGACTCTTGTTCTGGTTTTTGGCCTTGTTATGATGGACCCTTTTCATCTGGGTCCTGTGTCTGAGCATGAATTCAGACCCGTGAAGCATGACATTGCACCATACCACCAAGTCATGAAAAATTGGCCTAGGGACAACATGAGCAGGTTAGCACTCTACGGGAAATCAGAATTCAACAATGAAGTCTTTGGACCAGAGTCGCTCGAGTTCGATAACATGGGTCGTGGCCCTTACTCTGGTTTAGCCGATGGACGCGTTGTGCGATGGATGGGAGAAGAACTTGGTTGGGAAACATTTGCTGTTGTCACTTCTAACTGGTAACTATCACCAAAACCATACTTCATTTCAACTTTTCTTGGACTCCAAATTCAGTACATAAATTAAACAAACCATACCACAACATGTTTGAGATCTCACATCGACTAGATATTAGAATATTTCATTCATTGATATGGTATTAAAGTCATTTTCGAATCTATCATAGTGAGTGTTTGTTGGGTTTATCAAATCACCCGCTACCATACCGTTACCGGACCACCCATAATATGTTGTACCACACATAAGCTGTCACTATCGACATGAAAGAGTGTGTTTCATTCTCACACCGACTATATATTAGGATGTTTCATTCTTTATACGTAAGTGCAAAATTCCATCATGCATATACCTTTCATATTCAACATCATGCATATACCTTTCATATTCAAAGGAGTTTTATAGTTTATATTGATCCATATAAGATTGTCTTTTCTGAATGACATATATGGTCTCATATCAATGAAAAAATATCAAATTCACATGCTACATTAGCTAAACATATTCTGAAAACGTTGTTTCATATGTCTACTTATAAGTATATGTCTGTGTCTTGCTTTAAAGGACGGAGAAGCTTTGCTTTAGGGGCAATGATTCGACCACTGACAAGCAATGGAAGCATGAGAAAACATGTGGGCGTCCATTGGGCATAAGATTTGACAAAGAGAGTGGAGATCTATACATAGCAGACGCATACTACGGCCTTCTTGTAGTTGGACCTAATGGGGGACTCGCCACACCATTGGCAACCCATGTTGAAGGAAAACCCATTCTCTTCGCAAATGACCTTGACATTCATAGGAACGGATCCATCTTCTTCACAGACACCAGCAAAAGATACAACAGAGTGTAAACGTTTATTCAGTCATATACTATATATTTCATAGTAGTAATGATATTTTGACAACCTGCTTCAATATACAACTTTTGATTGATGATTTTGATATTTTTATCATTTGTATTTGAAAACTGAAGTTTTAGACTGAAAAATGAAGTTGTAAACTGGTGCAAGTTTTCAATATATCATTTCTCGTTTTACTGGTTATATATATTCATGCATTCTTTGTACTATTGTTTTTAATGGATTTAGGTTCTAATGGTAGCCTTGATTACTTGTTTTTGTAGGGAACACTTTTTTATATTATTGGAAGGAGAAGCTACTGGTAGGCTCCTCAGATATGATCCTCCAACTAAAACAACCCATGTTGTCTTGGATGGCCTTGCTTTTCCTAACGGAGTGCAATTTTCTGAAGACCAATCCTTCCTTCTCTTCACTGAAACCACCAATTGCAGGTAACTGTATCTGCCTAAACATGTCTAACTTACACAAATAAATATGCTGTTCAACAGTTTCATAGCAGATAATAGGTGCAATCAAAGAATTACACCAGCCACCTTAAAAATCACAAGAATCATCTTAGTTGGTGTTATTTAACCCTCCTTAAATAAGTCCCATCTAAAAATTGATGATAAATTTGAAAACTTGGTTTCAAGAGTGCATATGGAATAAACAACTATGCAATGAGAGTGTAAAATGATCTTAAAATTCATGATTACTGTATAATATTTGGTTAAACTTGAATTAACACTACAAAATCATGAAATAAAAATTTCATACTGTGTAATTGGAGAATGACATGATGACAGGCTAATGAAGTTTTGGGTAGACGGTCCTAGAAGTGGAAGTGTGGAACTTTTTGCTGATCTTCCGGGGTTCCCTGACAACGTAAGAATGAACAGAAAAGGAGAATTCTGGGTGGCAATAGATTGTTGTCGCACTGCAGCACAAGAAGTTCTGAGTCATAATCCATGGTTGAGGAACATTTACTTCCGTTTGCCCATCAGAATGAGCTTGTTGGCTAGAGCAATGGGGATGAGAATGTACACTGTGGTTTCACTTCTAGACGACAAAGGAGAGGTTATAGAAGTTCTTGAAGATCGAGAAGGTGAGGTTATGAAGCTGGTCAGTGAAGTGAGGGAGGAGCAAGGGAAGCTTTGGATTGGAACTGTGGCTCATAACCACATTGCCACTTTATCTTACCCTTAAAATCAACCATATATATATATAATACTAATTTCTTATTTCTAAGCCTATTCTTATTTTGGATTAGGATTAAGCGTGGAATTGCATTATCTCTGTCTCTATTTTGGATAATGATAATCAATAACATACACTTTGCAACTTCCATCTTCTGCTTATGCTTTCTTCCATCCACTTTTTTACTTCTTACGCCACAAACACTCATCAATCAGTAACTAAAAAGCTTTTGCTCTAAATAACATTGGACTATAGTAAAAGTAAAACCAAATGGCTTTGGATTCAATTTTCACTAAATTTTGTATTCAAGTTTTATGAATTAAAAAGTAATTATATAAGAAATTCTTTTGGAAATTTTCCACCCACCTCTCTATCTTCTTTTGTGAAAAAGTTAGTTTTAATTTTTTTGAAAATTTAAATAATCTAAATGAAGGATAACCATACCTTTTTAAATTTTGACAACCTGCTCGAGTATACAACCTATGATTCATGATATGAAGAAATAGTATTTTCGTCATTTCATGCAAAATAGGCAAAGAAATTGAGTTGTAGATGGGTGCAAGTTGTCAATATATCACTTCTCTTTTTAAATACCATCAGTTGCACTCTTATACATCCCTTCTAACTGCACTTACATATTCTTCATTCACAGTGTTTGAAAGAGAAATTTCATAATTTGAACGTGTGTGAGAAAATTGACAAGAAAATTTGTTGTTCCTCACTGCAAAAATAATTTTTTTAAATTTTGTACTTCATTTTCGCATTTAGTTGGATTTTTTTTTTCTAGGTTCTGTAGTTTTTAAAAATATAAACAAACTAAAACACATTTACCACAAGCCACCATTGACAACCATCACCAAATAAACAAGAACACATTAGACTCTCCACCATACTAGTAAATTTATTGTTGGAATTAAAAAAAATATAGAAGTGGAGGGAGAATGTATGGAGTTAGGGGGGAAGATATTGAGGTTGAGGAAGAATTTAGTCAATTTTGTTTAGACTCTAATCATTCGATAAAGATTAATTATATAAATTATGTATACTTTATATCACTATTACACTAGAAACTTAAATATTATTTGATTTTCTATTTTTTAGTAAGAAAATGTGAGAAGAAAGGTAATAAAGGAAAAGAATGTTAAAAATGTTTGTTGAAAGATTTGATGAATGAATGAGGAAGAAAATGAGTTCTGTGTTGTTTTTGTATTCTCTGTTGATATCCATAATAGTAAGTAAGTAACGAAATGAATGTGCAAAGATTGTTGAACCGCGAGGGATGGTGGTAGAAGAAGTGTTGGAACACGTCAACGTGTTACGTGCGCTATTCGAACTCATGTATCTGATATGATAATGTAAAAAAATGATCAAAAGTTGAGTGAGGACAGTGGTAGCTGCAAACCAACCTGCAACTGCATCATGCTAAACTTTCACTCTCTCTTCTCCAAATCCAAATCCAAAATCGCCAGCACCGGTTATCTTCTTCGTGCAACCACCACATCGCAATGCCTTCACACTCATATTACCACTCTTCACACTCCCAATGCTAACAATTCTCATAATCTATTTTCTCCTCGCTATTCCCTCGCTTTCTCATTCTCTACGCCACCTGCACGTTCCAGTTCTAGGGTTCCGACTTCTCGAACTTTCTGCACCGCCTCGTCCGAGAGGGAAACCATCGAGTATGACGTCGTGATCGTCGGCGCCGGTCCCGCCGGCTTATCGGCGGCGATTCGCCTCAAGCAAATGTGCCGCGAAAGAAACGCCGATTTGACTGTCTGTGTCCTCGACAAAGGTGCCGAAGTCGGTGAGTAGCGTTTGACGTTCTTAATTCATTTTTTTCATTATTTTTTTTTATGTGACTTTATTTCTTGATGTGAATGCGTCTTCGTTGATATTTGCGATTTCTGTGATGTTGCGGTTAGGTGCTCACATTATTTCTGGAAACGTTTTTGAACCTCGCGCACTGAATGAGCTTCTCCCGCAGTGGAAGGAGCAAGAGGTGCGTTCGGTTTGTTTTTAATTGTCGATTGTGTTACGAAGTAGTTTGTAGGTTCTTTGATTGATGATTCGAACTGAGGTTTTGTGTTTTATCTGCTGCAGGCTCCGATCACTACTCCTGTTTCTTCTGACAAGTTTTGGTTTCTGACCAAAGGTAGTGCAATTTCGCTTCCGTCTCCTTTCAGCAACAAAGGCAACTATGTAATAAGGTTTCTATAGTATTCTATTTTCATTCCATACGGCTAGAGGCTATATTTTTTTTGCTTCGTGCTGAATCAATTTTGTGGAATTTTGATTTTTACTCGATTGACTGATGAATCTCCAATTTTGCAACTGTGTTTTTTTTCTCTTTGGAAATTGATGTATAATGGTTTCAAGCTTAATAATGTTTATTCCCTGAAAATAAAATCATTGTTTTAAATTTTTATCGATCAGTTGGTACGTTCCATTAGAAACTAAAATTGCTGGAGAGTGTACTATAGGCATAGCGTAAGGTTGCAAAATTAGAATTTTGAAATGGAGAATATATCTGGAACAGAAACCGTAATCTGTCTTTGATGATGTGAAGTCCTAGAAGAACAACAGATTGTTTTAATTTTCTTTTTTACGTTTTAGTCAATGAATAGTTTTTTCCTTGTTTACTTTCTTTCTAATGTTTTTCTTGTTAATTGAAGAAAAGTTCAAGATTGTTCAATGTTTTTCTTCGCATATCTTTAGGTTTGCAATGTTTTTCTTCACGTATTCCTCCCACTCTGAAGAAGCTTCTTATTTTGAACCATCTGTTACAGCCTAAGTCAGTTAGTACGTTGGATGGGAGCAAAAGCTGAAGAGTTAGGAGTGGAAATATACCCAGGATTTGCTGCTAATGAGGTATTTCTGCTTTTTCTTGGATGTTGTTTGTCCACGTTTGTTGCGGTTTACAAGTATTTTTCCTGGCCAGATATTGTATGATGCAAACGACAAAGTTATTGGTATTGGAACGAATGATATGGGAATTGCAAAAGATGGTTCAAAGAAGGAGAATTTTCAACGTGGTGTCGAGATCAAAGGTTTTCACTTCACATGTTTCTTTCTTTCAGACATATTTGTGATTGTTCCTATCTTTTTTGAGAACGGGAGTGGCAAACTTTGAACTTATTAGTTGTTGATAGAAACAAGTTTTGGACGCAGTCACTGCATGTGATATCTTAAATATGAAACGAAGCACTGTGCATTTGCTAGATTTCATTGCTCACTCTCCGAGCATATGATTTCTCTGCTTTCCCTTATAAGCTTCACGAACCATACTTATATTCGTAATATCTAATGAGATATATTTATGCCTTTGCAAATGGTTATTTAAATATTTATGCGGTTTACTTGTTAACTGTAAATATTGAATCACATGCAGGCCGCATAACACTTCTGGCTGAGGGATGTCGAGGATCATTGTCAGAGGTTTGAAAATCAAATTTTAGGATTGAACAGATTCAAGTTTTCCTGTCAATTACTGTTTTGATAGCAACATTTTCAATCGTGTTTCTTACAGAAAATAATGAAAAAGTACAACCTAAGAGAGAAGGGAGGTGCAGAACACCAGACTTATGCTTTGGGAATTAAAGAGGTAAAATTTATGTGTTTCATAAAGAAATTCTTAAAAAAATTATCTTCATTTTTTTGTGAAAAACTGCAATCTATCTGGATTGTGCTTATGTGTTTAATACATTAATGAAGAATAATTGATTGCTGACTGTTCTAATAACCAAATATGGTATCTGTTTTCGTTAACCAAATATTATACTCTTAGGTCTGGGAAATTGATGAGGAAAAACATCAGCCTGGTGCTGTAATCCACACTTTGGGATGGCCTTTAGATCATAAAACATATGGAGGATCTTTTCTGTATCACATGAAAGATAATCAGGTAAGACTTTGTTTCCCTGCCCCCTGTGTTCTTAATAAGTATCATCTTATAAGTTATTAAGGAGTCATGTGCATTTATTTTGGCAGACTTTGACTGAACTACAGAAGTTGAACTTCACCCACTAGTTTCTTAATTCATTTTTTCTGACATATATTCATCATTTCAAGAATTTCATTTACTATTGTGACAGATATCCATAGGCCTTGTGGTTGCTTTAAACTATCAAAACCCTTTTTTGAATCCGTATGAGGAATTTCAGGTAATTTTTATCATTCTCATTACATGTTTAAAAAATATTGCCTTCTAGTCTAAGTTACTCGGTATTGGCCTTGGTTCATATTTTTTTTTTTAAATGGAAACATAAAAAGGGAAGGTTAAGGATTTACTTGTTTAAATTTTTCAAAGAACATTTTTATTTTATAAAGGATACTAACAAGTAGCGACTTCAAGAATATGAAATAACTCATTCCCAAAGCACTTGAAGAAAACAGAAAAAGGGAATGAAAAAATATCTTTCTACTGTTAATTTTCAAAACTTTGTACGTTTTGAATGAGATTGATTTTTGAGTATTATATTTGTGAAATGGTTTTAAAAAATGTTTCAAAACTGCAAAAAATAAGCAAAAAAGTTTCTTCCCTCGTCCCCAGCAATTAGGTGGGTAGACTTTATTATTATGTATAATCTGACAAGCCAAATTAACAATTATGTTTTGGTTCTTTTTGTGAAACTTTTACTGGTTTGTTGTTTTGATACAATATCTGTTTAAGAATATGTGAAGTTACATACAATTGCTGAATCCCTGATCCCTACACTTGTTTAATTATTTTCTTTGACCCTTCCTTCTCTCTCCCCTTTTGTTTCTCTTGGTTCACTAGAAACTTAAGCATCATCCTGCAATTAAACCATTTCTGGAAGGCGGAACAGTTATTCAGTATGGAGCTCGCACCTTAAATGAAGGTGGTTTTCAGGTACATCAATAATAACTGTCCCTTTTCTTATATGCAGTAAACAGGAAAATAAAAGAATGTAGAGAAAAATTATCTTTGTACCACATGTTGCCAGACTCATGACATGTTGCGCCAGTGCTACAGATGTACTAGCAAAAATGAAGCGTGGGTAATGAATACTCCTAACTTCTAAGATTTCACTTGTAAAATTGCATAGTATATGGTGGAAGATTAAGAAGTTAAGATTGGAAAGATCCTTGGGTAAACGCAAAACAGGATTGAACATTACAATTTACAACACAACAAAGTTTAAATTGTCCAAGAGACATCCAAGTACTTCTGAAGTGTTTCACTGTGTCTGACCCCAACAGCGGTCTTTGTTTAAATGGTTGTGTTGTGCTTCATTGTCTTGGGCAATGTATCTACTTGTTGTTACAATGATGTAAGGGTCGGTTAATGTCTTTGTTGTTGACAATGATGTTTTACACCCATGAAGAGATAGCTTTTATAGAAGGGAGGCTAGTTCACTGTTTATTATCTTATTGGTTGGTTGATTAACTATTATTTGCTGCAGTATATTATTTCTTTACTCATTCCACATTATACAGATATAAATGTGATTATAGTTAAATTTCAGTCTATCCCATATCCAGTTTTCCCTGGAGGAGCAATTATTGGATGTTCGGCTGGCTTCATGAATGTGCCTAAGATAAAGGGAACTCACACAGCAATGAAATCAGGTAGGGGCTCACTCCCTTTTACTGGGTGATTTTTCAGCATATTACTAATTAATATTTTTCTACTGAAGTTAATTTTGTAGTTTTGGTTAAAGGAGTCTCGCATTACAGTTAATGTTTCAGAATTTCAATGATCATAATATATAGGGATATTCATGATTTCAAGAAATTAATCAGTACTTGACATGGATGTAAAATCTTGATCTGCAATTTTAAGGATTTAACACATTTTTAGAGCCATCTTGGTTATTGCATTTGTTAAGTGATCCCATCAATTCATTCTTAATCATTATCTCCATATGACATGATAATAGCAATGTTTCATAGTTAATAATACATGTATTTAATACATCTTTTTTGTAGGAATGCTTGCAGCCGAAGTTACATTTAGTGCACTTAATGAAGGCGTAGATATGGATACATATTGGGATTCTTTGAGGAATTCATGGATTTGGGAAGAATTACATAAATCTCGGAACTATCGGCCGGTTAGTGAAGCAATTCGTTGCCATTTTCGTTTTTATTTTCTTTTTTGTCTCTCCCTTACATCCTTGGTGAAGGTTACCGAAAAATTCCATTTTATGGTGATTTTCTCTTTCATTTGGAAACCTTGAGCTGATAAACTAATATTAGATGGCTATGTATCAGTTTGCTAACATCTAGAGTACATTATACCATTATAAATGTAAGATTGCTGTAAAATAACGATATTAATTCTCATAGCAAAAATTAGATGAATTACAGTTCTATTTGAACTGAGTATACCTGGATTTCCAGTCAGGATCCCATGCAAAAATCCCGAAAAATCGTGGATTTCTTCTTCTAATAAACCAGGAAAATCTGACCCTAATTATTAGTCAAATGGAAAAATTCAAATATATATTGTAATGTTATAACTTATTTTCGTTACCAACAATATCAATTTTACATTTTCATTAATTTTTAAAATATTTTTAATTTAATATTTTGTATTTCATAAAATATCATACAAAGGAATTAGATATTTATAATCTTAATTTCGGTTTTTGGTACTTTAAAGTTATTTTTTACAAAGATATGATTTAATTACAAAATACGTATTAGTTTGATTTTAAAATAATAATGATAGTAAAAGTGAAAACTAAATCTGAGATAAAGTATTGTCTGTGTATAATAGAGAGGAGATTTGCAGAAGGCGGGAATGTTATTTTTGTAAGAACTGACACAGGCTTGCTAATGGTTTTTAAGAAAGGCAAAAATATCACGAAAATCTGAAAGAAGTAAAATGCATTATCATATGAAAAGTCATTTATGCTCTTAACATAGGCGGCAAAAGAGTAGGGTTCTCATGAGACTTACTTTATGTATAAAGATTAAAAAATCCTTAAAAGTATTACTTTCCAAAATTCTAAATTAATAATACAATGATCAATGCATGATTATTATTATTAATCCCACTTAGTTTTCTTAATTCATTTGTTGATATAGAAATTATGATATATTTTAGATTGTTTACTTGTTGCCCTTATAATTATATATTTCATTGTAGGCCTTTGAATACGGGCTTATTCCAGGATTGGCCTTAAGTGGTCTGGAACAGTAAGATCTAACTTTTCTCAAGTGTTCTGTCCTCGCCATTTAACACTGTAGACTAGTCTTTTCTACAATTCTTTTATCATCTTGAGAATTCACCTACCTTGTGTTATTCCTCTCAGTTACATATTCAAGGGGAGGCACTCATTTACTTTGAAGCATGGTAAACCTGATCATGAAGCTACAAATGTAAGAAACATTTTTCAAGGAATTAGGTGTACACATAAAAAAAAATAGTGTAGTTTTACTTATTTTCTTTTGAAAAGTGATTATATTATAATGCAATTGGTGATTGTTATTCACATCTTAAATTATGCATGATAATTACATAGTTGGAGTAAGATTTCATTCCTTATTTAGATATTCTGGATGGAATAAAAGGGCATGGTTCTTTGGTAGTGTGAAATACATCCCATTATTTGTTATGAATGGTTGGAGAAGAATGACATAATTTTCAAGGATTTTTTTTCCCTGTTACCTCTTATATGTTATAAAGCGTTTTCTTTTTGTTCCATCGAAAAGGTTTTTTTAGAAGTCTTTCTTTATTGAATATGCAAATATTAGTGACCTTTGCTTATTCTATTTGTTTTTCTTGTTCGTACATTTTGTTGTCTAATAATAACAAATATAGCAATTAGCATGTCAGGGTAATATATTTATATATCTTTTGTCATTTATGCAGGCTGCTCGGTTTCATTCTCCTATTCACTATCCAAAGGCTGATGGTGTCTTGTCCTTTGATGTACCTTCGTCTCTGCACAGGTTTTCGAAGACTCACTCCTTTCCGTTGCTTACTGTTGAGAGTTGAAACAAACAATAATTTTTAATTAGAACTAAACCAGAGGACGGTAGCAAGGCTGTTTTGATGTTAGTTTCTAAAATAGACAGTTACATGGTTGAATTTCTGATCTTGTACCAGAATAATACATTATTAAAAGAAATTAACAAAAGGAGAGAACATAGTGAGAGTGGCATTCAAATAGTTAATTTATATAGCTAAATACACTTAATATCCTTTTTAAAAAAAAACACTTAATCCTTTATAATACTATTTCTATTTTTTCTTATAGAAATAGGTTTCTATTTCTTCTTCCACCTCATCCTATAAGAAAGTGCTAACTTTCTGCCCATTTATGGATCGGCTTGATACTCGAGTTGGGTGATATCTTCTTCTATTACAATGTTATCCAGTTAAAGTTAGAGGGTAAACTCAACTGTGTAAGAACCACTTTAGTTATATAAGATGGCATGGCACTTCATTTTATATTGTGAATGAAAAATAAAATCAATGTTCATGGATTTATATAGTAATAATTTGTGTCAACTCTGTTTAAGGCCTTAAATGATGGCGGAAATTATTGATTTATTAGTCAACAAATAAAGTTTGTAGTTCATTTTTTTGCTTTATAGGCATTTATATTTAGTTTGTTCACAGGAGCAACACAAATCATGAGCATGATCAACCTCCTCATCTTCGTTTGAGAGACCCGAAGAGTCCCGAGCTTATAAATTTACCAGTGTATGCTGCACCTGAATCGAGATATTGTCCTGCACGAGTATACGAGTAATGCCTATTTACTAAAGCTTGGTTTCTGAAAGAATTTTCAGTTTTTTAATCATTTTTTCATACTCATTTATTTTTCCCAATTACAGATATGCTGCCGATGAGAAGAATCAGATGAAATTGCAAATTAATGCACAAAATTGCTTACATTGCAAGGTAAACTTTTAAACCAATTTCGTTGATTGCTTGAATTTAGTGATTAGTATTATATGCTCAAGAAGATATAGCACTAAATAGTTGAGAAATAGTACTAGATTTACATAACTTATTTCTGTTGTGTATACATCTAAACTTGCATATATTATCAAACAATTAACAAATATTCTAAATGTGACTTTTTACCACTGCATGTGTTCATAGCCTTTTAATAATTTTATCATAATATTATATTTCTGTGTTGGAATTCTGGTTTAAAATAGTAAACGTGAGTTTGTAACAATTTGTTTTGTTTTTTCTTTCATTGGAGAGAATTTGTTCCTGTTTATAAATAAAGGACAGTGTAAAAAAAGTTAACGTCAGTGCATTCTGGTTAAATCCTTTTCTTTTTCTGCTTATTTGTGATTTTAGAATTCCCTGGTGAAGTTGACATACAAACTTGTTTGTGAACTTAAATATTAAATAGCATTTGTTTTGAACAATGGTTATTATTATCATATAGTCAGCCGCTCATGAAGTATTTGTTTGTTTTACAATCAGTTTCATAATGGAGAAATTATGTCCTCGTATAAATACCTAAAATTACCATTACGATTCGATGGCTTGCTTATTTAATAATGTTATACCCATACTTTGAGGGTTGAGTTTTCCAATGTATAATCTGCTTTATTTTGTATTTCTTTTGATTGTGTTTTACTATTCTGGATAAATATGGTATCTTCACCACGGATATGACTATTAATAGGATTTGCTGTAAAAGGGGAGAAATTGTAGTTGTTAACAACAGTTGTAGCTTAACGGAGTTGAAGTCTATGTTGTATGACCTGTGTCTATTTATTATGTGTATACTTCGATGAGATCTGGCAGGTTTTAACCTTTTTAGATATACGTTTAGGTGTTTATCTTTGTATCCTACACGGTTTAATTCAGATCTTTAATATACAGGCTTGTGACATCAAAGATCCAAAGCAAAACATTGAGTGGACAGTGCCTGAAGGAGGTGGAGGTCCAGGATACTCAGTCATGTAGATCAACAATGTAGTCATCCCATGCGTTTCTGTTTTATTCACTATATTTATGTCCTCCCCCAAAAGTTGGAAGGTACACATTAAACGAATATTTGCAGCAATAAAATGAATTAGATCGTTAAATTATTCTATTAAATTGTTTTCTCTGGAGTATTTTTCATCCTTAAATATGCGATTATCCTTGCCGTCATTTGTTTTAGGGCACGTAGCTGCGTGTTTTCAGTTTCACTTGGCAGCTATTTCATCAAAGTCTTTTTCACAATCGTTCCTTAAATTATTAACGCTCAATTACCCTTTTTAATTTAGCATATGTTCCCACTTAATGTATTTTTGCAACTTGAACATTTTCATTTGGACCAAGAATCACTCTTTTTCTTAATAAAGGCACTAATTTAATTTAAATTTTAAACATTTTAAAATTTTCATGATGACTAAACAATTCAAGTGATGAAAAAAGCAAACAGTTTAACCTGTGATTTCCATATCAAGCATCAAGCAAACTAATTGTATAACCATTCGATTTTCGTAACTCTAACTTGAACAGTACAAGTAAGTTGCCATTCATCTTTGACGGCTCAAATTCCAAATTTATGTTAAAGATAGCTGTTGAGAATCGTGATTGTTGTTGTAGGCACTTTATTAGCAGCTATTATTCTCAAGTTAGGTTGCAAAAGAACATTACTCTTCCTTGTGTGCAAATCCTCTCATTCAGGGGAAAGCTGTTTCTTTACACTGGATATATGTTTATCGCGAAGCCTGCGAATGGTAACACTGTTGGTTTCCCTAATGGATTTTAGTAGGGTTTAGGCCCCCTTTGTTTCAACAAATGATTATTTACGACCTCTTTTAGTTACTTCCTTCACAGGAAGCCAGAAATGGAGCTTCAAATGAACATTCGAAATCTCCTTAGTACCTCCGGTGACAAGTTGGTCTACAAGAAGACAATTCCTCAGGACAACCTGCACCAACTTTCTCAACAATACAGAAGTTAGCCTATTTTGATGTAGTTGTACGCCACAGGAACTGACAGCAGACTGGACCACATGAACCTTACCTACCCCTCTATATCCATAGAAATTAACCAAGTATCAATGAATTTTAGTGTTACACAATAGCAAAGATGCAAACGTATTATTCTCAATCCCTAACTAGGACCATTTGTACTGTTTAAGAATGAAAAAATGACAGCCCATTATCTAACTCACTAGGACACAAGACAAGGGGGAATCTACCAAGGCAACAGAACAGAAAAGACAATAAACAGTCTAAATTCTCAACAGTCCTTAACTCCTGAAGGATTTACATCTGACAACGCATTGTCTTTGGGACATAGAGTAGGTGAAGCTTCTCTCATTTTCAAGTCGGTTGATTGTTGTTGCTGCTGCTGTTGTTGCTGTTGCTGCTGTTGCTGCTGCTGCTGTTGTTGTTGCTGCTGTTGTTGCTGTTGCTGCTGTTGTTGCAGCATTTGTTGTTGCTGAAGCTGCTGAAACTGATGCTGCTTCTGAGGATGAATTTGGAGTTGTTGAAACTGCTGTGCAGCTAAAAGGGTGTGCATGGCATGATTATTAGGATAGAATTGCTGCCCCCCTCCATAAGAGGGAAAGTTCAGCATAGGTCCTCCTCCATTAGGTGGCATAGCTTGTCCAGTCAGTATTTTCAAATGCTGAATTTCCTCTTTTAATGCGTCATTTAGTGCTACAAGAAAAAGATTCAATTAATTTTCTTAATATTAGAGATAAACAAGATAAAGATTCCGTATGCTCAAAACTTACATATCAAATTTCACGCAAGACAGTAAGTTTCACCTTTAATCATACAGGGAACCACAAACCCAACAACAAAACTTAGATGCCAGCTATACACTAAAATGCAATTTCATCTAAGACAAGTATATGTATTAATCCACTGCAAGTAAGATATTACATACAAAGATCATATTGTTTCATAAAGTTTACCAACAGATATTTTCAATGATCATATTGTTAAATTTAAGATCAGCACTAGCTTTAGAAAAATTTACAATTGTATGATCTTACCATCTTGCAAGTGAACTTGTTGCTCCATGGTTTGTAACCGCAGCTTCAGTTCACTGTTCTCAGAATTCAAGCCATTTGTATCCCTCTGCTCATAATCAACAATGATGTGTAAATGATAATCCTCCCAATAGATTTTCAATTGGAATGTGAAATGGTAATACAGTAGTAAATCACGGTACCTGCAAGAGACTTAATTGTGCAGACAAAGATGTTGCTTCCGTTTGCAATGTTTGTACCTTCCTTTCAAGTTCAGCAATGTACCGCATCTTCCTCTCTTTTGAACGCGCAGCAGACTGTCTATTTGCCCATATCCTGATACACATTTAAAAGCAGTGTTTGCATGTTTGTCATTCCATTTTTCAGGTGCAAGAGATAATACAAAATAGGTCCATTCAGACAACCAGATATGTCAATTTACAACTAAAGGAATATGAGCAGACTCTGCATATATGCCCTCAAGGGGTGTTAGTGTGGCCCACTGGACAGAGGATCGAAAGGGCCAAAAATGGGACATTTTAAACAGAGTAGTCATGATCCAAAATACAATTTTAGAAAGTAACGTACTGTGCCAGTACTTCCAAAACATGGTCTTCTGTATAGCAGATTAGAGATATGCCAACAGGATAGACTCAAACAAACTGACACCTTTAAGCCTTCCCATCTTTCACTATTTCCTCTGATATATTGAGTTTAACAGTGCCCACCAGCTATTATGCATGTTTCACACAAAGAGAAATGATAACTAACTAGATACATAATGTCATTCTTCAAAAGACAAATGCACATAAATATCAATCAGACAATCACAAAGGATCGAAATATACAGCAATTAATAGTTTATTCGTGAAAAGACCTTGGCTACTCTTATAAAGTGTGAAAGTGAACGAACTTCCAAAGATGAATAAAGTCATTTGTTGTGATTGTAAGAAATATATGTATAAATAATAAAAAATGAACTTAAAACCTCAAGCATAGATTTTCTAATCAACAATTGTAACTACTGCCTCTTATCTTCTAAAAGTACACATCTCTAACTTTAGAAAAATTTATTGTCCTGGTTAAAAAATTCCTGTACATCATCTCATTCTAGCATGTTATATAAAAGAAAACTTTTTAAATCCCAAGTTCCTATTTTATCCAAAGCAGCATTAACTAGAAAAACAAAACTTAGCTGCAGTACCATAAATACTATTTTGTGTTGTTCTCCCATCAACAATGGAGTTTCACCTCACTAATCTGGGTAATAAAGTATTCCCTTAAATGTGAGTTCATATTACCGAGGTACCACCCTATGGTTCTGCATCTAAGTTTAGCCCTAACAAGAAATGAGGTAACAAAAATGCAAGGGATTCGAGAATGGGTGTGCTAAACATGATGTTTACAATTGATTAATCACCCAACATATGAACAAGAAATAATGCACCAAGAAATTGTAAGACGTACCTTTTCGCACGTTTGGGGTCAATCAAGGCAAGCTCAGCAAGCTTAGCAGCTGACATTGCCTTTTTGGAATCTGCCGCAGACAAGTCTTCGGAACCAGAAACCAGCATCTCAGGCTTTATGGTAGTTGATCCATCCATGGATTGACTATGCTGATGTCTAACTCTGGGCCGTTCATGAGTACCAACAGCAATATTCTCGGCAGAAGAGGTGGGTGCCCCTGATGCTGAACCCGACGCTCCCATTGCGCTAGACGGTTCGCCCATTTGAAACGTTGACGTCGCCGACGACGAATTGAACTTATCCATATCAAGGTACATGGACAGCAAGTCCTCCTCGGCGTCATCGGAGAAGGAAGGCCCATCGACACCTCCCACCACACCAAGGTCACTGTCAAAGCTAATATCATCCGGTAGGGTAAGAATCTCGGAATGAGCACGCCTATGACCTCTATTTCTCGGCGGATTATCGGGCATTCTGCTAATATCATGACTAAACCCACTAGACTCCGGCGCGGAAATTCCCGGGGCCAGTGGCGGATACGACGTCGACGACGACGACGGTGGCTCAGATTTCACACTAAACACAGTTCCGGTGGGCGAGAAACCCGAATAACGCCCCGAGGGAGGTGGCAAACCTCCACCGTGACCTAGAGATTTGTCCTTATCCATGCAGACAGAATCCTTAATCTTAATCCGTCTAATCCACTACTCCAAAACCCTAGCTAGCAATATCTAATTAGAGAAGAAAAGAAAGAAAAATGAAAACGGCGAATTCAATTAAACAAACAAGTTTGAAGTTAACGAGGAAATGCAGGGTGGTACCTTTAGGCGAAGATGGTGGAAGATCGGAAGAAGCAGAAACGGTGAAAGTGAAAACCCTAAGAGATCTGTGAGAGAGAAAGAGAGAAAGAGAGAGAACGAAAGCGAAGCTTCCAGCTCAAGACATTAGACATTAAGGCATTGGACAATACATTACATATACTCTCTCATACACTAATATTTAATAAATAAATGTCGGAATGTAATCAGATTAAATAATAAATAAATAAAACTCTCTCTCTACCCTATTAAAATTATATAATTTTGTTAAAACTATATTAATAATAATAAAATTTTCAAATATAGTCTCACGATATTCAAGTCGAGATCATAATCAGTTATATATTTCTTATTTCTTCCAACATTTTTTAAAGATAAAACTATTATAAAACACTCAACTTTAATTTGAAAATTACCTTATCATAATTAACATTTTAATTGTTTAGATGTGATTCAAATTTTTATTATATAATTTATTATGTCGTTGTAAGTCTAGTATTTTATTTGGAGTGTGTAATAATGGGATACTAATTTAAAAGCAACTTAACAATGTGTTATATAATTTGAAAATCAATTTTGGAATTTTCTTTCTATAAAAATATCTAGCCCTAATTTTGGAACTTTTTATAAAAATTTATAGGACTTTAGAAAATAGAATTAGGATTGTTTTTTTTTTTTCTCTAGTCCTTTTCCGATTTACCCTTTTTTCTCTGCGTTTGCCATTAGTTCAGGTTCACTTTGGTGTTCCCACTGCAATCTTGAGTCCCAAATGATGATCCGTGGCTTCAATGAAAGTGGAGCAGAAGGCAGAAGCAGTGAACCTATAAAGCAACCAACTTTCTCCCACCCACCCTTGTTTCATTGGAGACCAAACCCATTAATATTTTCTCATGCTTGAAACCGTCACACTTTGATGGATGAAGAAGAAAGGACTTCCATATCTATGTGTTTATTAATCTTCTGCATTGGGTCTTTTTATGACGGTGATTGAAATTGGATATGTGGTTGTTCTTTGGTGCTTGTGTGCATAATTATAGGGTGCACGGTCACAATAGGTACTTGGTACTGGGGAATAATCCACCCCCCACTAATTGGATTATGTGTTTCAAATTTATGTAACATAAATACAAATACATCAATACGGAAATATATATAATTTATAAATCTAGGATATTAGAATATATTATATAATTATAAATTATATAAATTAATAATAAATATGTTTTAGTTTTTTTTGAAAAATATTTTTCAGATTCAAAATAATTTGTTTTTTTATTTTTATAGTTATAATATAAATTTAAAAATTTTAGAATACTAATTTATTTATTTTTTAAATTATATTAGAACTGTGTTAGAATTATCAAAATTTTAACAAATATTTTTTGAATTAAACATTTCATCAATAGATAGATATCCAATAAGTATATTCGACACGAACTCATAATTTAAAATATGTGTCGAAACCTCTCAAGTTAAAAAAATATTTTGGCCAAAGAATAAATCGTGTTTCCCAACGTGGGATATTTGCTCCCCTTTCCCACCCTAGCCTCATATTCTCCTGTTCAATAAAATATCCAATCAAAATATGTATATAGAGACACATACACACTGAAGACCAATTATCCTGATAGTTTAAGGTCATGTTACCAATATTGTAAATCAATTACTGTACCAATTGAAGTAGTGTTATCCATACAGTTCATCTTCCATTTAAGGAGGCTCTCGTTATGTTAAGAGACATACTTCAAGTTCAAATAGAATACAGAGATAGAGAGAGTTTTAAAGGGAAAGGGCTCTAAGATAGTTGTGTAAGTTTTTATTTTTAATAAAATATCTTTCTCCATTTAATTTTTGCATTTCTCTAGTGTTTCTAATGTTTAAAGTACATTTTAGTTTATCTTGATTATTTAGAACAATTTGTTTAATCCCCAAAAGTGAAGGGAAAAAAAGTCTACAATTATCTGCAAAGTTGACAAAATATTTATAAAAAAGAATAACAATTTGTTCACTTCCTTTCTTTTCTTTTATGCTATAAATGAAAGTTGGTTTAAGTATTCATTAAACTATTGCGAAAGAAAGTTGAGTAAAGCAACGGTTACTAGTAAAATGTAAGTACTGTTTTTTTTCAAGCAATCTATTAAGTTATTTAATTTGATATTTGTGAATGCTTGAGAATTCTATATGTAAATCACATGGTTCAGAAATGAAAGTAAACGATTTGCGAGCTAATTAATGACCGAAACGAAGATTTGTGTATAAACAAATTGGTCAATTCCCTTTCTAAAATACAAAAACTCTGGCAGTGGATCTCGACAAGAACAAGATTTGGGAGGAAAAGTTAGTGTGGTTGAAAAAGGTAGAAGGAAGTAAAAAAATGAAAAAAAGATGGGTACATGATGAAGTTGTGTTTGTTAAATATGGTGGTCACCTCATGCGGCACAGGGACACGTTCATCTCACTCAGCAATCAATCACCTACAGAGTGGACATTATGAGTCATATCCATTACTGCACCAAACCTTCTCATTCATCACATTTCAATTTCAATTATGTACCAAGTAAATCACACCACTTATCAACATTTCAACTGCTACAAATTCACATTATTATTAGTATTATTTCCTTATCTGGGTTAAAATATGGGTCTTCTGCATAATAACTAAGTCTGATTGAAACTTTTTCGACCATATATGTTCCCTTACATCACCATTAAATGCGCAATCAAACGGCTTTTGAAATGTTAATATTTTTAAACTAGTGCATTTGATCATTAATATAAAACCAGGTTAACAGTTTTTTATGGCACAGAATAAATGAAGCATAATTCCTCATTTTAAAAATAATTGACGACATAAATCTGCAGTAATACTACACCTCATCAGAATCTATAAAGCATGCGCATGAAATATGTATCTACTCGGAAGTCATACGATTAAAAATACTAGAAAATGATACATCACTAATTAATAACAAGTAGGAAAACAATAATCCAAAATTAAGTTTTGTAAAAAAAAAATCTCCAATCAGCTTATATATACGTTAAGATATATATGTTTCCTGATTTGAAAGCGATTTGATAAACAGAAAGGAATGAGCAAAATGAATTCATACTATAGAACGATAAGTTGGGAGCACAAAAGCATGGCTAACAACAGTGTCCCCGCAGTAATACACTCAACAGAAATATGTAGCGGCATCTCGATGACCAGGGATTTTGGAAGTAAACGTAAATTTTTTTAACAAGATTCCTTAAAGTTACCCAACGCAGAACGAGGAAAAGTGCTGGTGAAATTAGATTGAAATTCCAGGATCATAAAGCTAAAATGAAATCAAAGTAATCATCGTCTTCTAGGATATAATCGATTATCAAAACCATACCTGTTTTCCAACATTGGTGGTTATGGAGTAAACCACAAACACACACAGATCCACTTTCCTACATTTCATAATTAGACCAAATAAATTGACTTGGATTGCTTTGCAGGGAAATAAGAGTATAAATTTATACCAATGACATGAAACATTTATACCTAAATATTCATTATCAAATTTGTCATCCTGATGATTTTTTACTGGCAAAGATAACAACCAGCATTACAGATGGAATTGCAATGGCTACTACCTTTAGATAAATCTTCGTATTAAGAAAGAGTAAAAAAGTTCGGCCCAGGTGTTAAATTTTATTAAGGTATAATATTCGGCATTAAGTTATATCCTTTATTAATTTGGGAAAGGAATTTGAGGTTGAATCACGTCAATTGCAATCAGTAGAATGAATGCAAACCAATCTTCATATTATATTGGGTACGAAAGAGTCATGACAAGGAAGCGTAGGAGAAAAAAAAAGGGAAAGTCAGAAATGGCATTTGGTACCAAAATTTTAGATTCTATTAATCGCTCCATGAGAATGGTTAGACGCCAAAGCAGTAAATAACAGTAACTCACTTTACAAATTTCATCAGAAAGTGTCTTCAAATAATCTTTCGAAGCACACTTAAGATCCTTTACATAGTTCAAATTACAACTCTGAAATAAGTTATAGTGATTGAGTTCCCAACCCTAATAATATTTAACCTTCTAGGGGAAGAAATTGTTCTGAGACTACAGCTTAAAAATAATGGCAAACAACATTTAAAAAATATTCTATGCAATTGCAGCGTAGTGAAATTCAAGGCTTAATTATTATGCCGTATTTTCTCACGATTAGATATGTATGCAATTACAAAAATAAACACAAACACTCTGACAAATACTGGAAATAGATCAAACGAATCAGGCATATCTTATAATTTAAAGACAACTAATTTAAACAGATCATAAATAAATAATAATGGATAAATTTAACGCTACTGTTAAAAAATTAAACAGAAGTACCTCTCTACTACAAAATAAACAGAATCATTACGCAAGCACTCTAAGATGTGTAGTGTGGAAATTGTTACATAGTTGATGTATCTATATGTGTATGAAACCATGTATGAACAAGTCACTAACTGGTATTGTTCTACTAAGGAATGTACTAAGGACAGTTCCAAGGACCAAATGCTGTCAATACTCCCAACAAAATTCCTAATAACCCTAAAAGTAACTAAAGTCGAACAGACAGCCCCTTCTCATTGATGACAATTTAACAGAAATTTGCATAATCAATACATTTAACCTAAAACACAATGTCACAAGGGATTGAAGAAAAGGAGCAAACCGATAGGCATAACCATAACATCATCATCCACCAATAGTTGAATTGAATCATTCCCACAAATAGAGGACCTATCATGATCTATTTCCTTAGATTCTAGCAGAAAAAAAAAATTAAAATCGAAAACACAGCCTATGATTTCTACTACCAGAATTTATGTGTCCTAGGTTTAAATATTTAATAAAACAATATGAAAAGCTATAGCACATAACAATACACACACAGATCTAACAGGAATGAAACAGAACCTACACCCTTTTTGATACAGAATATAGAGCTGCAGATATGGTTTTCATGAACAGAAATTTACCATAACAGCATATAAGACTACCATTAACAGAAATTTAAAGCACTGTGAAATGAGGTAGAAATTTTTCTTAACATACCTGAAGAAGGTTTTCCAAATGTTAGTGAGAGAAATATAGCAACTCTTGAAGATAACCAAGATGATGGAGGAACATGTACACTTAGCAAGCAGCAATCCAGGGACTATTAACAGATTACGGGCAAAACTGTAATCAGAAAAATCGACAAAATAAGATATAAATATAGAAAGGGCAATCATGCAAAGCCTAAATGCACATTCCTAAATATAGCAATGAAGGGCAGAAAATAAATGTCACACTATAACTAACAGTGAAATTCTATTTATTGTGTAAAGAAAAAATAACAGAACAGAAGTGGTATAAAACTGCATAATTTTATTGGTCAACCACCATTATGACAAATTTTATAATATTCACAGATGTACCCACACTCATTTTCACATAATGTACACATGGAATTATAAATAAAACTTACTGTTACCTAGCAGTAGAATAGCATGTCTGGAAAAGTTTTATTTATTTATCCACAAGAACACAACAATTTTTTATATCCTAGAATTCAAAATTAACGGAATTAAAATAACATTTCAAGCTATGTTATTAACAGCAGCAAATACTTAGTGCCAGAGCAGAATAGCAGACACAATATCAGAGGCAGTGCAGACACTACTGAGAAGCACAGTCGAAATCCAAGAAATGCCCTTATGTTTTGATCCATATTAGTTATTGGGGGCAGTTCTTCAGCTTCAAAGGAGAAAAACCCTCAGATGAAATCACATTGCAATTTCCAGCAACACCCTAAACTTTTTCTAACACCTGATTTTCACATCCATTTTCCTTTTTGTGCTATGTTTTCCATTTTCTCCCTCCCAGTATCAATTTTATTTGTTCTTTAGAGGTTAACTGTCGTTGTTTCATTGACTTTTGTTGTTATCTACTCATACTTTGTTCACTGAGTTTTTATTATTAATTAAAAATAGTTTATTAATTGGGTATTTCTATTTTTTGGCATTTATACATATGGTATTAACTTTAATGTATAAAAAACCATAAGAAAAACAACCATCTTACAACTACTACGTCATGTTTGGGGTTGACCACTCTACTCCAAAATCTGGAATTGGCAACTGTTCTTAGAAGCATTCCAAAGATCTTATAGCCTAATTCACTACCCAGACTACTAGGTTTAGGTGCATGAAGGTAATCCTAGACTACTGTCAGAGTGTTATCAATGGTGGATGGAGAAAAAAGACAGAAGGCCCAATTTCCAACATATAAACACAACATTGCAGTCTCCATTCACAAAATGGCCTAGAGGTTGGCAAAAGTAATCCGTCATACCATTCCGGTATCATGCCATCATTTAACAACATTGTCTGATGTACAAGGCTTATTTGTAATGGGAAGAGGGAAGATGTCTTTCCAGCTTCTTTACGATCATGACAGATTAAGTGCCTCAAATCGATTCATAGTTCATTTGATTGATGCCTTGGTACTTGGCCAAGTGATGGAGGGCAATCTGATGTTTCCATCCTTATCCTGATTTGGTTGGCTTGATGCTTGGGCCAACCAAAGCATGGCCCGCTAGGCATCCATGCAAGTCTTGAGCCGTCCAAGGCTAGGTCAGCTACACAACCGCAACTTGCAAGAGCTGCAAGCCCGAAGAGGGTTGGGCTGAATCCGCCAAACCAGCCACATTCCCCTACAATAGCTATGATTTCATGATAGTGAAACAAAATGGCAATTTCAAAATGAAGGAGAAAGAATAAGGCTTGAAACAAAGTTGGGTATAGAAACGGAATGTTGAGATTCAAGCAAATTCTATTATTCTTTCAAGATCTTAGCATTTAAGATGGGCAGGGATGAACATATTTAAGGCAACTTTCCAACAGAAAAGAAAATAAACAGAATTTAAGTACACAGAATCATTTTTCTGACAGGTGAAATCAATTAATGCACCTCAATATGTGAAAAAGTTACATGAAGGAGTTTCTAAAATCATTCAGATGCATAAGTTGATTTAACTAGTGGGGAAAGTTAGATTCATTTTACGTTCTTCAATTCAACTTTTTCCTACAAGTACTTCTTGACAAGTTTATCTCAACTGGGTTCTAGAGCTTCACAAATCTTATATACAAATGAGTAAAAAGAGAGATTATAGTATAATAGAAGTGTATGTATACCCAAGACTAGTCAGACTTAGTAGACAACCAGCTCATGTGAAAGTTGGGGTTCAAGATGCAGGAAAATATTAGGAGCCAACTGCAAGCAATAGGACTTCACCCGCACATTCAAGTTATGAGATTCTGATGTGGGATTTATACAACATGGACTCCTCCAACATAATGGGTAGCTTTGGGGTTTTCACAAGGTTCATAGTAAACACATATCAATAATATATTTTGTACAGATGTACAGAGAAAAAATATAATATATAATGTTTAAAACAACACAAGTCTTTCTCAACTTGTGGTAAAGAAAATTTAAAGTGAAAAACTAATAGTGTTTATATATATAACAATTTAGTTTGATATTTCAGAAAATTACAAGAACCGGAAAAAAAAGAAGAAAACTTAAGATAAAAACACTAAAAAAAGGAAATCAGGACATTAAAACCTAAAGGTTTTTGCCAAGAAGATATAATTAAGGATCAAACATCAATTTACAACATGGTAAGAAAATTATCAGTAATAAAGGTACTGCAAGAAAAAAGCATATAGAGCGAATTACGAAGATAACAATTGTTGTAATTATAGAAATAATGAATTGAGATTATATAATCAAGAATATCTAGACTAAATATGTATTATTAGGAATGTTTTTATTTATTCTTGTATCATATCTTTGTTATAAGAGGATATCAAATATCCTCTATTCAGTGTATTGATTTATTTTTCTCAATATAAATGAAGCACCCATGTTGTCTCAGAGAGACAATTTCATCTCAATATTTCTCCCTTTCTTAGAGTTTAACATGGTTTCAAAACTGCGTTGGCTTGATACCCACTATCTTCAAAGAATTTCTATTTTTTTTTTTCTCCCAATTTCTCTTTCACTATTCTGGTGCCACCTACAGATTGTTTTCCTTAGTATTACTTCCTACGGCTTCACATTAAAATAATGTCTTCCAACTCCACAACAGATTCTCCCATTTTTTAACTATATCGTTAGTATTGAGAAGATGATCGGGGGCCTAACTATTCAACTTGGGCCTTCAACATCAGGTTACGGATGAGTGGATTGGGATACAAATACCACTGTTGAATCCATTCTGAAATCGAGAACAATGGATAAAGATTGATGCTCAACTGTGTAGTGTTATTAAATCCACTAAAACCTATTTTAGGCCCTTTAATAGACATGTGCATCAATTAGGAGTGAGAGAAAGGCTCATGCCCTTTATACAAATGACATTCAATCTTTCGGCCTCATGCGCCAAGATCTCTTAACACTTCTCACTCCACGACATTTTCTATGTTTATCTTGAGTGCTTCATGCTGCCATACTTGATTTTAATGAACTCCTTCAACCATTATAACCGCAATACATAACCTAGGGCTTGTAAGACTTGCTACAAGAGTCTGCGTGATCAAATTTTGAGATCACTAGTAAACCTTACTATGACTTCCACATGATATGCGCTCCTCTGTATTCCTCAAAAAACAAACACTACCTTTGCATCACAAAATAATAATTTTGGATGCTCTTGCATAGGTAATTCTAAAAATCATCCAAAAATGCAATCACTGTCACCGCATTGGACATACAATTGATAGGTGTTGGAAGTTGCTTGGGAACTCAGGCGTATACCGATGAGTCACCCGTTACTCCTACATTACCAGTTGACTCTTCCACAATGTTTCTCTTTCAAATCTCAAGTTTTTCTTTTTAAAAAAAAAATATAATTAAGGATCAAACATCTATTTTACAAAATGGTAAGAAAATTATCATCATTAATAATCATTAATAAAGGGGATACTGCAAGAAAAAAAAAATATACATATATATAATATATGTATGTATGTGTGTGTGTGTATATATATATATATATATAGAGAGAGAGAGAGAGAATGACCAATATAACCATAGTTAAACCTGCCAAAAATACTAGAAAATAAACCATTAGTTGACATCTACAATAACCGAGACTTTTGGCGTAATAGTAGTAAAAGAAAAAGAAACTGAGAAATGCGTACAAGGTTGGAAAAGAATCAAATAGATGTGCACCTAATCCACAGTCAAAATTAAAATAAATCTGCAATATAATATTTTAGCCCCCACAAAATTTCTTTCTCAGTTTTAAGAGAAAATAGAATAAATTGACATAATTGGCCCTTCAAGTTGCTGAAGAGATTAAGAATCTCCACAGCACACAAAATTAGGAAGAAAACAGCATGCAGAAACCACGAAGTTCTTTCCATAGAATGCTTCCCTGAAAGAACACATCAACTTGCAAAGGTGAGCTAACTTGTTGCTTATAGATTTTACACCTAAGCCATCATAAATAGATGACATTACAATTTCTGAGGTCCATTTATTCCAGGTTAATAGCCACAGCTCCAAGTTACATTATATATTACAATAATTGACAGTTTAATCAAGTGGACTTTATATAGAATAACCCTCAACTAAATAATTACATCTAGTATGCCGTCCCATATCGGGAAAATGCAATTACCCATTAATAGTATAATACACCACTACCCACAAATGAGGTGGACTAGAATGCCGTCCCATATAGGGAAAATGCAATTACCCATTAATAGTATAATACACCACTACCCACAAATGAGGTAGATTACCTTTTATAAGCAAGGCATTACTTATTTGTGTTCTAGAAAAGTTGCATCTAAGATCTAATTTGGGGAGACAAAATATAGATCACAGGCAAACTACAAAAAAAATGTCAAAAACAAATATTAACTAATGTAGTATTTGATAACATCTCAAGGTATTTGTCTTCCAAGTGTATCACAGAAGTCATAAATTAAACTTCAGCAATAAGAAAGCTAGCAACTACTCTCGAGTAATTGAAATACATAAGATATGCTACTGTCTAAGAAATTAATCACTGATATAAAATTTGATAACGTCTCAAGGTAATTGTTTTCTAAGTGTATCACAGAAGTCAAAATTTTAAACTTCATTTAACAATAAGAAAGCCTACAACTACTGAGTATCATAACAGTACTCTAGAGTTGCTGAAATGTGTAAGATAAGCTGCTAAATACTCATCACAAATAAAAAAAGCAATTTAAAACTATAATTATTAATAGCAAATGACATTTTTTTAGGCGTACCCTTTATACAAGCATAGTTTGTATCATATTAATACATTTTATGTAGTAAAAATAAGTCAATATTAGTATTCAGAATGAAAAGTTTCGCTTAATGTTACACAACACCAAAACAGTGGAAGTACTAGTTCAAGGTTTATTAGTAGTTCACTGCAGCTGAAGAGTAGTTGAACTGACAGTAATTAAAATTAAACTTAAAATAATTTAATATTATAAATAATAAAATACTATTATACAATTATACTAAACGACTATATTACAAGTTTTATAAGGTAAAAATGTATAAAGGACACAATCATTTATAGTATGTTTAATTCTTAAATGTGTTTTATTTGGTGTAAACATGTTTTAGACTAAGTTAAAAATATAAAAAAAATTATGAATATACCAGTTCAAACCGGGTTTGTACTGTTTTTTATTTGGTGTAAACATGTTTTAGATTAAATTAAAAATATTTAAAAAATGACAACTTAAGAATATACCGGGTTTGTACCAACTATTATCGGTTTTGGGTCAGTTCAACTTGTTCTAACTAGATCTGATTTGAGATGAACTAATATTTTTAAGTTGACATGCTGGTCACCTGAACAATCAAACTGACAGGTCTGATCTGGTATTTAAAACAATGTTTCCATGAATTAAAAACAAAAATTACATCTAAATTACAACACATGCCAACTTTAAACTAATCTAAAGTCTGACTTAATATATTTCAATTTCGAATGATGTAGGACTTGAGTGTATAACTTTATATCATTAGATCTAAAAGGAAGGGGGTATTCAATAGAAATGGGTATTCAATAGAAATGGTGGCATCGAGATGAACCATTGTGGCCTTAGAAGATCACGTCACGTGGTGATTTCCTATCACAGCAGTTTTGACTATAATCTTAGGCACTATCTCAGTAGAGCTGTTGCAGAAGCTATCCTCTACAAATAAAAAGCCCATCTACATCCCCATGTTTTATCATTACAAACCATTTTTAAGGGTATTTTTTTTATTTCCCTGATCTTTCTTTCATAAGAAACACGGGTTTTCTGTTTCAACACACTTTACTTAGTGTAAGCTGAACTGTATTTTGATAAAAAAAACGACACCCATTTTAGTTTCCAGACAACCCTACACTGCTTTTTGTCAGGTCGTTTTCCAACAAATACACTGTTGTTCATGCAGGTCTCCACTCTTCCTTTTCACTCTATTCATACAGCACAAAGTCTCTGATCATGTGACCCATCATAGCTTGCAGGTCTCTCTATGTTGTATGCTTTTATAGATGACACACAGGCCAGCTAATAAGAGCTGGGCCCAAACTTACTAGCCAAGTCCCAAGCAGAAAAACGAAAACATAGTACAAAACAAGCATAAGTTGATACTAATAATACTATATTCATGCTCCCTTCTTTTTGGCTAAATAAATAATACAAAGAATTTTGAGTTTCCATCCATCTGAACAGCAAAATGGAGAACTTTTCATATATCATATGTACTGCAACACAAAATGAAACATAGAATATAGGCACAAAAAGTGTGACATGTGAAAACTGCATCCAATTGGGACTGTGTACCACATGTTATTATCAACAACTACATTGAAAAAGTACCATTGTAAATAAATATGCCAAAACCTACCAATATAGAACACACCCAACCTAATAATAAATAACAAATTGACTAAAAAAACTACTAAAGGAAGCACCCAGCCTAACAACAAGTTACCTACAAAATCTATCAGTTAAGCCTGCCTTTTCTCCTCAAATCCCTCCATCCCCAACCACCTAAAAAAATACCCTGATAAGGAAATCCTCACAGAACTGGACAACAGCATAGACTCGTATTTTCTTACAAGTGATAATTTTAACCTTTTAACTTCAAATACTTAAGGTTTGCATTGTTTCTCACATTACTACCAGATGATTTTCAGATTTAGAACCCAGAGATGATTTATTCATAAAATATGCAACTAAGCTATGCAACAGGTAACAAGCAACATGTTTATTCTTGGTGCCTAAAAAGATTTGGGAAAATAATACAATATGATCACAATCCCTAGATATAAAGAAAATAATCAACCTAATCTTATTACAATATGAAGAACAATTAAAAGAATTAGTCATGGGATAATTACTCACGGAAAACAATTCTTATTGCTGATTTCCAGGCCCATGCTCTCCTTGAGTTTGCTGTTGCTGTATCTGGAAGAGAAGGTTTGCAGCAAACTGTAGTGTTGAGTGGTACCTCTGGTTCTTATCAGCCTCCAATTCGGAGTTTCCCTGGCCAGCTCCACATAAAGCAGGTTGAAGTTGCTGATTTGGGGGCTCTGAATTCATGTGTTGCTGTGAAGCAGCATTGGAAACTTGGTTGGATGAGGGAATATAATTATTAGGTTGTTGGAATGCCTTGGAACTATATAGAACAGAGGGATCTGTTCCCTGAACTACTCCATAGCCTTTCTCAGAGCCATGGGGGACTTCCACCTGATACTGCTGACCGACTTGAGGGGGAACAGCTTCCTGTCCATTTTGAGAAGGTATAATGAAATTAGTCAAGGATGTAGACGATGAAACAGCACCTAGCTGCTGAAGACATGAAGCCGTATCATGGAAATGAGAACTGCCAGAGACAACTTGAGCAGGGTGCCCAGTAGAAGATGCAGGTGGATAAGGATATTGAGAATTATGAATACTCCCAAACTGTTGAGTATGATAACTAGGTGGTTCTGCAGTTTGCTGATCTTGTTTCCACAAATGAGATTGATTTCCATCATTAGATGCAACAGATGGAAAAGGTGGCTTCACATTAGAAGGACCAACCACAGTCATTGTGCCACCAGCTGTTGATGATGGTATAGTTGAAGGCAGAAAGGAAGTTAAAGTCGCAATAAGTTCAGGGGTCAGTGTAACTCCCGCTTGAGATGCAGAAGCTGTATAAGTAGAAGCATAATCAGGAGGAACAGAATGAGGTGGAGGAGTGACACTCGTAGCAAGATGAAGTGGTTTTGGCAGACGCTTAGAATCATCATGCAACAATCTGTTATATTCCATTGGTAAAATTGGTTGCTCCTTTATAGAGATTGAACCATACTCAGGTTGTGAAGGGGGAATCTGTTGCACATACTGAGTAGAGGGTGAAGGAAAATGCATTGCTTGTTGAACAGATGTGCTACTTGGAACTAATGGAAACTTAAGAACCACACCATATAATCGTTCAGGTCCTGTGACTTTCAAAACCTTGGTCAAGAAATCAGAAAGAGGTACCAAAAATAGAGTGGTGTTATCAGTAAACTTGGCAACACCGGCACGGTTTTTTGCTTTAAGGTAACGAAGGAATTCAGTGTATGAAGCAAAATCCTCTTCACTATCAGGGAGAAAGAAAACAATTTCAAAGCCAATTGCATCAGCATAGTGTTTCGTTAACATATCCAATCCAGTCCTAGCAGCACAATCTACAACATCAGGACTGCAGCAAAAGCACAGAACAAACTTTTAATTACAACAGCAAAAGAGTAGCCTGAAAAAGTAGAGTCAGGAGGCTATCAAAACATTATCCAGGTAGACTTAAAGAAATAGGAAAGGCAACAATGTCCATTTGTACACATGCAGATTTTACAGAGTGAATAAAGTGATAGTTTTCCCTTTGCATTACTTCCAAAAATAATTTGCCATCCAAATCCATACCAAAACTATTATGTGTATGCTTGGATTATAGTTTGCACACACCATGTGAAACTATATTTCTACAAATTTAAACCATAGTTCAGGAACACAAGACACTTGCAAGAACAATAAACAGACTATGCTCCCTAATCGTAGGCAGGAAGAACAATACAATATAACAGAGTGCAAAACACTGAAAATTTCATGTCAAGGTTTTGCACAGTAAAGAAACAACATGCAAAGGAAAAATTATATGCTGCATGAGGACCTTACAAGAAACAGGAGATTAAAAATTACAATTCTGATAATCAATACAATTTCCTTCATCCAATCCCTTGAATTTCTAAAAAATTGACCAAGACATTCAAAAGAAAAGGGAAAATTATACTCACATCTCAGTGCCTATCCCTTTTCCAATAGGCACACATCTAGCACGACAAACAGGAGTTCCCCCTTTTGCAATAATTCCACGCCATATATGTTCAACAATATCAGGTTGGACAGAACCAGGAACTCCAGATGTGATCCTAGTGCCGACTGGACCAAGGTGACTCTTTGGACCAGAACCACCTCCATCAATAATTGGATCAATTGCAAATGGTTGTTCTAATCTTAATCCACGGTCATCAATATTTCTTAAAGGAAATGGAGCATCACCAATAAGCATAGCATCATCTATCCTCGAGCGTTTAGAATCTCTTGAAAATTGGTTTGTGTCAAGTACATCCCATGGACCAGAGGTGGGCCTAATACCAGGCATAGGAGAAGAAAGCATACCAGGGGCAGGAGGAGATGGCCTTTTCCAGCTTGGACCCATTTTAGAGCTACCATCTTGAAATTTGTGAAGTGCGCCCATCTCATTAAAATCAGGACCTGAGTTAAGAGGTTCAAGACCTTGAGGAACAAAAGGTCGCATTGGGACGTTAGGTCCACTAACACCACCAGGTGGCAATTGCCCAGGAAAATTATTTGGAACTATAGGACGATTTTGACCAAACACATCCGTTTGTTGTGGTCGAAATGGATGCTCATTAACTAATCCATCAGGTAAAGGCCCTTTACTTCCAGGATAAAATCCAGGGTAATCTTTGCCAGGTGTCAGATCACTGCTTGAATACATAATCGTTATTCGAGGATCATTAAAAAGCCGTCCTTGAAGGCCCTCTTTGGCACGGCGAGCTTCATCAATGCTTCTAAATTCAACAAATGAATAATGTCTAGAAGGAAAACTCTTGATTCTCTCAATTTCACCAAACAAAATCATGGCATTGTGGAGCATTTGTTCATCAATTTGAAATGAAGGAGGAAAACCTATCCACAAAATGTTACTGGGTTGACTATTCCTCCCCATTGAAGATTGCAAATGCTGTGACACAAGAATGAGTATTTATAAGGAACATTAGTAAAGTTCCTAGTAAAAGACATATAGAAAAGTGAAAACAGTAATCATTTTATGCACCCACTATTCCTAACAAAGTACGGAACACATCTTACCAAAACATAAACATAGCATGTATCTAATTACAGATAAACAGAACTAAAAACAAATTCAATTAGGAACTCTAACCTGTGGTCTAGCCTGAAACTGCCCTTGGTCAACCAAAAAATCCTATAGAAATAATTAAAGGAAGCATTAGCCATATGAGAATAATAGGCAGAAGAGTAAATATTAAACAGCCAAAAACAAAGGTAGCTAAAGTGCTAAAGATTTACAAGGAAACAACCCAACTCAACAATTTCTATATAAAACATGAAAGCAAAAGTTGTTGAAGCTGATATAGCTAACACCCAACAGACATCATTGAAGATATCAGACAAAGCTTTAAATTAAAGCAACCAAAGCTTTAAATTAAAGCAACCAAAGCCATCTTTCCATTTACAAAGATTTAGGAAGTTACTGAAATATGGTAATATTGATCAAATTTGTAATGATTAAGATTTACCTTGCGAGGTTGTGCGACCTTATGATCTACACCCTGATCACACACCGCAATTCAATTTAGATTGCCAAACCTGACTCTGACTCTATCTCTATCGCACACACACGTGAGTGAGACAGCACATTTGAATTTAAGCTAGAATAATATGATTCATTTTGCAGTCACATTGAGTCTATGACCCTTCCCGATCTTAGGTACAAGAATCTCGATCTTAACAAACTTTCACATTTACTGAAAAACAACATTTTCTCTACACACAAGTTTAAAACAACCACTTTCCACTGACCTGACCGAAACTGCTTTATAGACACAACCACGACACATCAAGATGCTGGTAGCATAACAGGCAAACGAATTAACAAAAAAATGGAAAATGAACGAAACAGCAAATTAATCAAAAGAAGCTTACTCTATTCGTAGATTGTGACCTAAGGAAGTCTACAAAAATATGGCCGCCACCTAATCGCTTCCCGTTCAAGACTTTCATGGCCCGCGTAGCATCATCCAGATTGAGAAACTCAACACACGCAGTACGACGGTCTCTGAAGAACTTGAAATCCTCAACCTTACCGAATTTACGAAATTCCGCTTCCAATTCCTCCACCGGTACAGCGTGGCTAACACCCCCCACCCATAGCTGTTTACACGGTCTTGCCTGAAAACACATTACGTCCATTTCATTATTCAATCACCATCATTACTCTCACTGAAAACTCACATTGTGAAATCAATGAAAAATAAACATAAATCGTAAATATAAACGCCGTCAGTTTTCACGAACCGGTACTGCAAATTCGATTCTGATTTGGAAGCCGCGGAGCAACGCGCCTTGTAAGTTGGTTTTCGCGGCCTTAGCGTCTTCGACGCGTCCAAACAAGAGGAAAGCGAAGGTGCGTGGGGAATAGGAAATGAGAGTATCGAGAGAACCGTAGGGAGCGAAGAGTTCCATGAGATCGGAATCGGCGACCTCCGGCGGCAGATTTCCGACCCAGAGGTTGTTGGTTGGGGTTCCCCAGTCTTCGCTTTCGAGGGATTTTGTAGGAGGCGGCATTGTAATCCCAAAACTGCAACAATGGAGAAGTAGGTTTTGGTTCCAGAGAGGGGAAAATCCCCAAATAATGTAGTTTATTATCGCAAAGAGCGTTTCAAACCCTACAAATGAAAGACATGGAAATTTGATTTTGCTTGGAGAAACCTCGTTTTTTGTGATGCGGCTCTCTGCACTGCTCGCATGGACCCACGCCACCGCATCAAATTCTTAGCTTAGACTAATAAACTATCTTATCCGCATTAATTACTTTTAAATAAATGCTAATAAGTTTATTACATCCAATTATAACTAAAAAGGAAATAAGTTTTTTTTAAACGTGTATGTATCAAATATCGATATGATAAATAAAGTGTTAAATTCAAAAAATATTTAATGAATTTCTAATAATTTTAATATGATTCTAATATAATTTTAAAAATAGAAATACATTAATTTTTTAAAAATTTAAATTTGTATAAATTTTTAATATAATTATAAAAATAAAGAACAAATTCTTTTTGAATCATGAGAAACATATGCTACGAAGAAAAACTAAACATACTTGTACACATAAATATTTATTATCAATTTATATAATTCATAATTATGTAATATATATATTTGTGTTTTTTACACATAAATATTTATTATCAATTTATATAATTCATAATTATATAATATATATTTGTGTTTTTTATCTTACATTTTATAAATTATTTGTATCTATATCGTATTAGTGTATGTGTTAATGTTTATGCCACAAGTTAAATCTAATTTTTCAATAAAATGATAAAAATATTTTATAAAATAACGAAAATGACCTTAAAGGAAAAAAAAAGTGAAAATGAAAAAATAATTTCGTAATCTCTCATCAATAATACATTTCTTGAATTTCCTAACACACTTCTAAATTTTAGAAATTGAATGTATTTCCAGATTTTGTGTTCAAGATTTACTTTTCTAAAATATATTTTGATATTTTGAAATTATTTTTCTAAAATAATATTTTAATTTTGTATTTTTTTAATTTCAAATTTTTAAATCCAAAATAAAAGATAAATTTTAAAAATTATAAAAAATATCAAATAAAAGTTTAAATTATAATGATACAGAAAATGAAATAATTTCTTAAATTATATTGGATGACATCATAATTATAAACTCGGATCTTTTAGTCTACTAGTGTCATAGTAACATTTATCTTTAAAAAAAAACATTTTTTTCGTTTATATTTTTAAACCTTCTAAAAAATTAATTTGATGCTTTTTTTATTTTAAACCGATTTAAAATAGTGATTGTGTCAGTTTAAATTTAACTTCACTAACTTTTAAAGTTAATGACTTCATCTTTTTCTGTCAGTTTTTTTTTTATCTATTTTTATCAAATCTCTCTTTATGAACCTGCAGACAAAATTTATAAAGTTTGTGGTTAAATAAGTAAGACTCAAAAAGTGTCATGATTTTATTTGCATGTTTTAAAAATAAATCCACAATTACTTTATGCATTTCCATATTTTCTTTCATCTTCAATTTTTTAAAATATACATTTTATCCTTTGTTATTTATATCTCTTGTCATTTTCATATTTTTGCTGATAATCTTGCTAGGTGTTGATAGATGCAATTGTGGTAAATGCAGCTAATAGTTTTCATGGACAATGGGTTTCACTCTTTCTGATTAATCAAAAAATATTAAACATGTGTTTGTATTGAAAATATTTAAGCTTTTATCCGGATTAATCAAAAGAGTAAAATTAAAGAAAATAAACCTTTTAATTCCAGAACTCCAAAGTAAAAAAAATTGAATTACTCAATCTAAAACAAAAAAAAAATATTAATTGTAAATTATACAATTTAAAGTCTTTTGTTTCTTGTAATATATAGATGTATAGGAAAAAATCTTGACCATGTACCCATATTAAGGAGAAGGTGGAAAGTGGAAAGCAAAGGAAATGAGAAGAAAGAAAGTGGAAAATTGTATTGATTGAATGTGTAAAAATTAGAAAATTTAAGTAAAAATATTGTAGATGATATAATTGAAGTGAATTTAATATAAAAAAAAAGTAAATGTGTTATTTATTTGATTAGTCGGATACCCTTGTCTTGAAATTGTTAAAGAGTTTAATTAAAATAAAAATAAATGTTTATACATATAGGTTTAAATATGTATTTATATATTTTGGATACAAAAATTGTAAATAAGAAAATTAATATTTTTTTACAATCAATATTATGATCTGAACAATGCAATCATATCCATAATTTATTTATAAAATTTCATATAAAAAATTTTGTAAATAATTTTAATTAAAATTATTAACCATGTTTATTAAAAGAAGTTAGTATTTTGTAATTGTTCTGAAATTGTTCCTAAAGAAAAAAGAAATCACATTCCAAAATTTTGATGTCCTATTATTAGGTGAATGGAATAGTAGTCTTAAACATAATTGATGTTTTGTTGATGGAAAAATAAAATTGATCTAGACATGAAACATCCTAATTCAAATTTAAATAAAACAAGAGTTAGTTACAACATAACAAATAAATGAGTTCATTGTGTTAAGCATTGAAAAAAAAAAATTACAGGCCAAATCGAACATACAGTAATAAATGGTAGTCAAATCAAAGACTATTTTATATTATTTGTAAGCTCTTGTAAAGTTGAGTCATACCAGGGTCTTCATATTAGAAGAAATTTGTTATCGAATTTAAAACTCATGTAGATAACATAATTAACTTGTTCACTTTACAAATAGAAATGTTAGATATACGTGGTGAAGCAAACTTATCTTCATTGAGTTTTTGGAGATTGAGTGGAATAGTTATAGATACATGTAAGATTTGTAGATAATGTTTAGGGACAAAGAAAATTGATGTGAAAAGTCTCTTATAAGGTGTAAACCTTTAGGAGGAATTTGAAAACATCCCCAATTTTTTCTAACAAATATTGCACGTAATTAAAACTATGAGAAGATGACAAAGACAAGGAAGGAGAGTATTGAATAGGGCATACATTATTTATTTTCGGACGGGTCAACATTACTGTTTTCACCACATGTGGTAAGATGAGGAGATCCATTTTGTTATTTTCCTCACCTTCTTCATATTCTTTTTTTGTTTTCATTTTTATTTTGATCCTCAGTTAACTTCTTTGGGAAAAAGAGGTTTTAATATAATATTGTGCCCTTGGAAGTTGAAAGAAATTTTATTGGTATGACCATCATGTAAAATCTTTCTATCATATTGTCAAGGCCTTCCCAAAAACACGTGTGTGACTTCCATTGGCACAACATCACATAAAACTTCATCTTTATATTTTCCAATGACAAATGTTAGGAAGACTTGTTTATTGACCATAATTTCACCCTCTTCACTAAGGTATTGTAATTTATAGGATTTTTTTATGAGAGATAATGGATAATTCAAGTTTATCAACTACTCTTGTACTTGACATATTACCACAACCACTCCCATTTATGATCATGAAACATAACTTGTTAATAAGACAACGGATGTGAAAAGTATTTTTTCTTTGGATTTCATTAAAAGGTTTTTGAATTGTTCCCAACACTTGTCTTACCACCAATAAGTTACCTACAAAAAGGATTTCACACTCGTCTTCACTTGGAATTTTTGAAGAGGAATGGGAGCTAGCTCTAGATGATTGGAAGCTATGATCAATCACGATTATCACCAATTTAACCGTCATGGTTCTTTTACTCGGACAATTACCAACAATATACCCAAAACCTATATACCTAAAGTATTTTTTACTTAAGATTTTTGAATTATTCACTATATTCATCTTAATTGTTATGGTAACTTCCTTATAAGCCTCTAATTCCTCGTTAAGAGTGCAACAACACCATACAAATATAACCTAAGAATAGGTGTAGGTGGTGGAAAAAAAAAGAAAAAGAAAAAGAAAATTAAGGCATATTGAAGTGAATAAGTGCAATGGTAGAGACGGATAAATGACAAAAAAAAAATAAAAAAAAAGATTTATGATTAAAAATTAATTTTAAATTGTAACGGTATTTGTTTAAGCTCATAAAAAACTATCTTAAACTAGTTCAAAAATATAAAAAAACTAAGTTGACTCTTTTAAAATATCAAATTAAATAAACATAAAAGATAGAAAAGTTAATTTATAATTTAATCTACAAATTAATACATTTAGTTTAAGTTTCTTTTTAATTTCAGCGTTGCTACGTACTATTCACTAGTTCCGTCAATTAATAATCTTCCGAAGGAATTTGTCTATATGAAATACAATAGATTTATAATATATTTGGGAGTAAACAAAATAAAGCACGCCGACAAAAAAAAATAAAAAAATCATTTATATATCCTAGTATTGAATAGGACAAAAATAAAATAAAATAGTATTATTTAAAGAATAAATAACCTAAATATTATCCAACTTTTTTTAACAAAAGGATTATTATTATTATTATTATTAAAATAAAATTATACTATTAAATTATTAAAAATAATTAGAAAAAGAAATATTGTTTTAATTTTGTCATAGGTAATTTTTTTTATTGTGGATAATTATTTGAATTCTAAATAGTTATACAATTCAATTCAGTCCACCAATATGATTACAATTTTTTATTCAAATATTTAATGAATTTGAATTTTTTAACAACTGTAGTATATGTTTATTCTAATAAAAATAGAGATTCAATTTTCAATTTGAACATAAAGTCACCACAAAAGCAACTTTATCCTGATTGAACATGCCTCAATTCAATTACACCTCAAAATAGCAAAACTATTTTCTCAGGCACCAGCTACAGAACTCCCAAATGAACTCAAGAACAAAATTCTGAAATCATATTGAGAACATAGCATTAAGCATATATTATTCCAAAGATGGATTCATACTCTAACCCTATACAGAACAAGTGTTTTCAGAATAATAAAATATAAATGAATAAAAAAATCTAAAAATTATCCTTTGTTTGCCGGATGACAGCAAGAGCTTCTGCATCATTTGCTGTGGTTGCAATGTTTAATGATTGCCTGATTGCAGCACTGGATGTACGCAGGAATGGATTACAAGCCTTTTCCACCTTCAGTGTGGTGGGAATCTGAACAAACAAACACTACTTATTCATTTTGGATTCAAACAATGATTTACAATTTGGATTTTGGACAAATTTATACAAAAACATTTACAGAAAAAACTGAGAATTTTAGAGTTTCTAACTTAGGAAAAAACTTATTTTGTTTTAGTTTTAGATTGATAAGAGGAAGTGCAATTGTGAAACTTACTGTGGGCAAGCCTTTACTTCGAAGGTAAGCTACATGAGCAGCATAGGATTGAAGTTCTTTGTTTTCAGGTTCGATGGACAATGCAAACTTTGTATTGTTCTGCCAACACCAAAGTAGTACCAAAGTCAATTTCACAGCACTTAGGCTAAGAAAAGGAAGCAAAGAACATAAAGGACAAGAGTAAGTGTAACTCACCAATGTATACTCGTGTCCACAGTATATATTTGTATCATCTGGCAGGGACATGATCTTTTTAAGAGAAGACATCATCTGCAACATGGATCAAATTGTCAACAACTGAAGATCTTAATCCAAAAAATATTTTTTGAATTTGACACTTCACCGTTATACAAGTATCGTAATGTCAGTATCGTAATGTCAGTGTCCGATTCGTGTGTCCGACCAGATCCACCATTTAAGATATGGAGAAGTGCACTTTAACTAACCTCCTTAGGGCTTCCTTCAAACAGCTTGCCACATGATAAGCTGAACAAAGTGTCTCCTGTAAAAATTGCCCCAGATCCAGGAAAATAGAAGCTTATATGGCCTGCAGTATAAATCAATTAACAAAATTAGAAAAAAATGAGTTACACAAGAGAAAACTGATATTTTTTTTTACACTTTTCACCATTAAGAAGAATCAAGAATGGAAATAGGGCATGAATGTGACCTCGGGTGTGACCAGGTGTGTCCATTACACGCACCTCATGGCCAGCAAACATCCACTTATCACCATCATTCAAATGGATATCAATGCCAGGAATCCTTTCCTTGTCAGTTCCTGAACCAATCACCTGCATTGCAGCATGGTAAGTGTTAACATCTATGCAAAGTAGTAGCCAGTAAGCACATAAAAAGTACACAGATTATTAACAGAAAGTATAATAACTCTGCATAAAATGTCACAGAAAATACCTTTGCCCCATATCTTGCTTTCAATTCTACATTTCCACCAGTGTGATCATGGTGATGGTGAGTGTTGAGTATGTATGTTAAATTTCGATTTTTCCTGCTCAGGACATCTATGACAGGCACAGCTTCAGAAGGATCAACAACACCAACCGTACCCGTATCCACATCATGTAAAAGATACGCATAATTGTCCTTCAGGCAAGGTACCTTATAAATTTTTTTAACACCACAAATTTAGGCTTTCAGCATATTTCTTCAGAAAGCTTATCATAATAACTAATCCAACAGCACCATGTCAACTGAAAAAGATGAACAAGAGACCTCTCACCAATTCAATCTGCAACGAGGAAGACATATTGGCAACACTGCAAAATTGAGCCACCCTCAGCGTGCGACTTGCTCCACGCAGAGTTTTCAATGGTGTAGAAAACAATCGCATAAATCCATAAAGAATGCCTTTTCTAAAGCAAAGTTGTCTAACATTTGGCCACACGCATAACCCACTTCTCACCTAAGAAACACAGAATAATCAAATTCCATCAACAAACATTCAATAGCAACCTTTTCCCCAAAGTATCATGAAAAACACAGACACACACACCTTGGAAGGTGGGTTATAATCACAGAACAAGAAGCAAAGAAACAGAAAATACACATAAACGCAACCAACTCCAGAATTATATTACAAAAAATACCAAACTCAATTACTTCCAAATCACAGAATTAGAGACGGATAACACACCGAATCAAACAATTTGTTTCAGCAATCAAAATCAAAAGCAAAATACCTTCTTATCATTCATTGAATGCCGGAAGAAACACACACACAACGTTGGCCACGAAAAATGTTTGGTTTAGTTTTTTAGACAAGAAATAAAAAACATCATCGGACGCTGTCTTTTTTTTCCCTCGTTTCCTCCGAAACTCTAACAGATAAAAAAAAAACCCCAAATTTGAGAAGATAATTATGCCCTGAAACGAAATCAAAGACCCAAAAAGAAAGGAGAGAAGAGGGGGAAGAGAGAGAGAGAGAGAAACACAAACCCTGGAACAAGGAAAAGTGGCCATAGCAGATGAAGTCTTGGAGAGAATCTGGTGCATCTATGTATGGTATGGTGTGGCGTAGTTATGGTTGAAAAGGGAAAGAGTTAAGAGTGTGCGTTGGCACTATTTGGTTGAAAAGGAAGTTGCTTTTCTCTCTTTCTCTTAGCACCACCGTGTCCTCCACCACCACCCCTTCTTCATGTTCCTCATTATTCACTTTCACTCATTTTTTTTCTGAGGTGGCAAAACAATCCAATGCCATGGCACCCTAAACACCAAGACATATATAGATATTAATCAAGTTTATTTGTGCATCACACCACCACACACCATTTCTTAATGCATGCCACGTTGACACCTATTCTCACCTTCCCTAATCCTCTCCAATTTTCCCAATTCCATTGTTTCAACCCCTTTTTCCCCTTTCTACTTTATGTGATCAACATTTTTCCTTCCTTGCAAAGGGTAAAAACAAAATCAATAATTCCAATACCAACCAAACCAAAGAAAACATCATTAGGGTTGTCGTTTTTGGATTATGAAGTCTCTCATTCGCCCCTTTGGTTTCTACATTTCATGAAATTAAAAATCGATTTTTTAATTTGTTTCTTGATTCTTTATTAAGGTTTCAAACTATTTTTTTAATTTATTAATTCTAAAGACCGTGTTAACAACCAAAGCACAACAATAAACTAAATTATAACAAAAGGAAAAAAATTACCAAAACATATTGTAACAAGGATAAAATTGTAAACTAGTCATATATTCAAAAATTAGTTAAAAAGATAAAATTGGTAAAAACATATAGTACATAAAGTTTTGAACCATTTTTACTCATGTTGTTTTATCATAAGAAGATAATGTATCAATCCTAAAGGACATGTTATGTCACTTGGTTTCAGTGATGACTGACTAACAGCATTAATATACATTACAGATGCTCAATATACCAATATATCTTTCTATAAATCAGAGATCATGCTAGAAATCATTTAATATTGATGTTTGATAGATTCGGCCCATTACAATAAATGGTCAATGACTAACCACTATAAATAAACTCTGATGTACATTTTAATCATCTTTCACTATATAATATTAATCTAGGTACTTACTTGATTGTCTGAGTACTTTTTTCAGGTCAATTCCGATCAAGCACAATAATTAAAGGAGGAAACTTGAAACGAGGAGTAGGAAGACAACCCACATATCAATAATTATACCTTCAGTCCCTGATATTATGTATACTCACTTTGTTAATAGAGGTTTTAAATATAGTTTTAAGGAGATCCTTCTTAAAATTTGTTTTCAAATCATACCAATGGTGATATTTCTAATAACACACGCTCTTAATATTCTTTTACAAAGTTTTATCTTATTTTAAGTGATCTCGCTAAGATCTTCCTAGTTTTACTTTAATAGTACAAAATTTTGAAACTCATATTTTATAAGTTTTATATGCACTTCAATTTTTCACAATCTAAAAAATTATTCTTATAATTTATTTTTATAATATTTATCATACCACACATGTTCAATAGAAAATTTCTTATAAGATGTATATCTTAAATTTAAATTTAAGAGTATAGCTGCTTTGGAGATGATTTCATTTTTTTTAAAATACCAATTGTGACTTAAATTTTGTATGAGTTGACATTGTGAGTGGATTTGGAGAATGAAACCATGGCACACGTGTCACACTACCCACCACTCTTTTCGTAAGCGGGGTGAAGGAATAAACACATCCCTTCATTTATGTTTCATTTATAACACAGAATCCAAACAATATAATTTTATCAATAAAAATACAATGGAAATTTATCCCATCTAATAAATTTTCAAAAAAAATATAAAAAATTTGGAATTTAATAAACATTTGTTGAGAATTTTTTAAATTGGTATTCTAATTTAATTTGTTGTTATATTATTATTTATTAAGCATTAAATCATAAGGCAAAGGGAATATTTTCATCAGAAAATGTCTGAAATGAGAAGCCTACTCTATAGTTAGTGAAAAAGTTAACTGAATCACAAATTTATGATTGTAGTCAATTTATGGTTAATGTGATATCTACTACAGTTCCCAGTTAGGCACGGATAGTGCAATTGCAGCTTGGTCCTACGATGCACATCACAATGAAAGATGGAAATAAAGATTTGCTTGCTTCAATTATGCACCAGACAACTTGCTACAATCATACTGCACATCTCAATGTTCATTCTGTAAGACCAAGGAATGCATATTGGAGCCATGAAAAACTAAAATTTGAAAGGTTTTAGGACCTTTCTAATGCAGCAAATACATATGATATTCACATTTTAATACTAGTTTACATGTTTAATGCAGCAAATTTTATGATGTAAAACTATGATATAATGTTGAATGCCACAATTACCTCCAATATATGTTAACAAGGTATCAGAAAACATTGTTGATTTTTAAGCAATACAGCATGGTGCTTCAATGTTTTATTTTGACTCATTGCTGCATATTACCATTTCTACAAGTTACTGAATCAGACTCTATAATTGATCTTCTTGTCAAAGGTCCTCTTTCTTTGGTGTGCCATTTGGTTGTGTTGTGCATCACAGCCACATATGAAGTCTCACTGATAGACTTAGGCTTTCACATGAGTCACAATTCTTCAGGCTTAATGCATTTCTTTTTACCGATATCTTCTTGGTTGTATTTTAGTTATCTATGGAAAAGGAGGATTCTGAATGGTATGCATGTAAATTATGGGGCAGGGGACAGTGGTCCAACTCAACCTCATCTCGAGTGGACTATGAGCAACTTCTTGTCTTTAGTAAGAAAATCCATGCGTGATAGTACATCATAACAAGAATATGGAAAGCAATAAAGTATTTTGTGATCCATGCACATGAATAGAAAAGAGAGAGTGCATAGTCATAATCATAAGTGCATCATTGGGATATGGCTGCAAAAGATCAAGTTTCAGAATCAGAAGTCAAAAGTCATGGAATAAGTGAGCATAAATTCATGTATTGACAGACATTTTCCAGAGGCAAAAGTACTGCTATTGTTCCATCTTCCCAGTCCAATGTTCCAAACTGTATTCTATATAACTTTCTTCCTTCCTCTTTCTGAGAGATTCCATTAGTCATCTACTCATTTCAATATTATTCTATGCTATCTGCAAGATCACTTTTTGCTCCAAAATCCAAATATTAGAAAGAAAAAAGTTACAAAATTGCAGGACAATAAATTAACCAACAAGTGTGTTTGGACAAGTTTCTCTATAAACTTTTTTAGGGGAGAAAAAAAAGAAAAAAAAATGAATGACTTTTCCATAAACAAAAGTTAACTTGTTCATAGAAAAGCTTAAAAATGTCATATGAGAAAACTTCTACCAATTAATTCATGCATAAACTAATTTCAATTTAGAAAGAGTAATTTCTTTTCATTCTTATTTTTTCTTTCCTATTAGAGAAATTTTTCCAAAAAGTTTGATACGAACAAAATGAGTAGTTGCTACCTTCTGCTAAAGAAAGAGAACTACAGCCAATAACAAAAACAATGAAGAGGTAAAACAACCTTCTATTTTGATATTTATCATCCCTTATCATTCAGAATCAATATGTCAAATGTAGCTATTTAGCCAAGTGAACCAGTACTCAAATTTAAATTTTATCAGGCTTCAGACACTTAATGAAGCTAAGTTCGAATCAATTTTTTGAAAGTGTTCCATTGCTATGAAATTTGAATACCTTTCTGATTATGTAGTTGTGGTTCAGTTCTGCAAATTTGATAAAATTGTGCATTAATCAGTGAAAATCCCAACCCCATTGGGGACATCTAGCAACATACTTTAGGAGTAAGGAATAACAGCATAAATTGTGAATGAGTAATTAATTGTTTGTTTAGAGGGTGGCAGTATCCAAAGTAATTAGTTTTTGTTGTGAAATAATCAGCGGGCTGTAATTGAATTTGATATTGGTGTACATACAATTTAAGTGGGTTTGGAGTTTTATTTTCAAGAATGACGCACTATTTGTCTGAGATCATGCAAGTCATAGTAATTCGTCATGAAAGGAATAAGTCCCACATCGACTAGTTTCTTCTAAAAGTCATTCTATATAAACGCGTATTCTTTAAATGAGTTCGCCGAGCTAAGTTGCGATAGCTTATAACTCATGTGAGGGCGTAAAGGTGATGGAACATAGCCATGGCTACGCTCAGTTGGACTGGGGGTTGCTCTATGCTGCCTGCCCACTCCAAGCCAGGAGTTGGTCAATGGAATTTGGGCGAAAGCTTGGATTTCCTTTGATCCTAAACTGGAGGGTAATGCGTGAGGCTGGTTTCACAGAGCAGCGATAACCTCCGGCTCTTGGCAGTGGAGGGATAACGGGTTGCCTGCACCTTCGGCCCATAATCAACTGGGTGTGCCAAGCATATGAACCATCATTTTTTTTAAAAAATTATATCAATGGAAATTAATTTTTTTTTATCTAATTTTCTATTTTGTTAATAGTTATTTTGTATGATAATTTCATTTTATTACTATTAATAATTATAGTATGTAGAGAAGGTTATTTTATATCCTTTTAAAGTTATAATTTTAATACAACTTTGGGTTTGAATAATCTAATTGAAAATCAACAACTAAATAAATATATGATATGAACAAAAAGAATATAAAAGATACAATTGAAACTTGATAGAATTGAATGTAAAGAGATTAAGACTTATTTGATTTATTAAGAGTGAATCAATTTAGTAGTGCTTTAATTTTTTTCAATGATTTGAGTTAATATACTTTGACTACATAAAAAAATGACTTGAGTTAATGTACTTTTAGTAGAAAACAAACTTAAATTAACGGTTAAAACTTGATAGAGGATTAAAATTGATTATTTTGGATTGTATGGGCATCAGTTTATTCTGTTAAATTTTGTAGCTAAGCATAATTTGTCCAGTAATTGAAAATCCAATTAATAAATTCCATGGAAAGAGCAAAGGCTAATGTTCTGAATTAATTGTGTCAAGTTTATCATCTAAAGAATTTCATGAATTTGCCTTGTAAATGAAATTTCAACTCGATATTGATTAAACAATTTTTCAATTTAATTAATTAACTCAGTGAAATTTGACTTACCTAACAAATCTACAGAAATGTTTCCGTTAATAATGTTTGTTTTGAAATTAAAGGATATTAGTAACTGTTAGAGTTAAATTATTGTTTGTTTTTTCTCTTCCAAAGTTTCGTTAAGCAAAAATAATAATAAGTTGAGAAATCTCCTGCGTGTTAATTAGTTTATCAGAGTCATCAACAACAAACAACCATCCACGATGTGCAAAATATGCTGAATTTGCCCATAACAAGTTCAAGTCAGCCAAATAAACTTCCAATTTCCCATGTTGTTATTCTCTTGCAAAAATCAGATTCATGCATTTTTATCTTCTTTGACTTTAACCTTCTATAAATCATATAATATAACCAAAGTTTATTTTAAGAAATTATGCTTTATCGTCCACAACTTGTCCTGTGCAATGTACACACAACTTAAGGGGCTATGGAATTTTATTTTCAAGGATGTCCCACATCGACTAGTTTATTATAAAATTTATTCTTTATAAACGCCTATTCCACTAATGAATTTGCCGAGCTTAGTAGCGTAGCTTGTAACTCATGTGAGGGCAAAAGGGTGATGGAACAAGGCACTGTGTTTGTTTGGCCTGTCCATTCCAAGTCCAAGACTGGAGGTTGTGATGCCACCTCAATAACGGCTTAAGATTGTAAAATGGAATTTTAGTCCTGCTTAGGTTCTCCATTAGTTCAGACTGGAGCCCTGAGGCTGGTATTTCACAGCAATAACCTCCGGCTCTTAACAATGGAAGGGTTAACAGGCTGGCTTACATATGAACCATCACTTTTTTTTTATACCCTACATTAACAAAAAAAGTCTGCATAATTAGTACCTTTTTCACGCTCACTGCTTGCATAACTATTCTACATTCATAAACTTGTTAATTGTTTTGCTACATACAATTCATTCGTCTTTGTAATCCTTAACTAGATCACAGTTTTATGCCTCATTGCTGCTATTATGATTTTATCCAGAAGACTGGTACTTAATTCCCTTCATGAAAATTTCATCCATGGTTGGATATGCAAGAACTCAAGGAAGGGCATTAGAAAAGATCAAGTCAGCTTATATCTTCCACTGTTTCAATTTGTATAATTTCACCTGAACAATATTCAGAAAAATGAAAGAAAAGTGTATCCTCACAAATCATGTTTTCTATCTCCCCTAGTAAAAATTATATTCCATCTATACCTCAAACCCCATGTAGGATTTATGTACAAACAGACGAAAGAGGGGACAAAAAATAAGTGAAATTTAAAGGGGACCTCGGACAGCTTTTAGTGACCAGGTTTACACCCACTCATCCCTACTACTTATGCATAGTTAAGCTAAGCTATGTACTCCTTCATCTTTTAGCTTTAATCTGTGTTGTTTGGATCTGAGGTGCCGATTGTGATCCACCACTGAGTGCAGCAGCAGCAGACTCGACATGTGTAAGAAGATACTCATATATTTTCTTCCTCAACCGGTCAATTGTCTCTGCTGATATCTGGCATGATTCTCCCTCATCCTTGCTCGAAATTATCTCATCTAACCAGTCATTAACACTTTTTAGTTGAGTGAGCATTCCTGCTATTTGGTCATTACCTGACAAGGTAGTGTCCCCATCACTGTCTAAGAACCTCTCAACAAATCCCAAAAACCAGTCTCGGGATTGTAACTGCAACATTTCGACCAAATTAACTACCTCATTGAGGCTATTTCCTCTAACCCATTCAGGGGGTGGTTGGACAAGCTGCTTCTGCCCATTTAATAACCCATCACCTGGTTTGCGAAGAGTTCCTTGTGAGGCATGCTTAGAATTAGCTGTCAGACGGGTCTTTGCAGGAACTTTTGATGAAGCATCTTCACTTGAATTGTGTAGAACTAACATGGGTTGACTTCCCACGACATTCTTTTGATTTTGAGAGCTGCTTGAAGCTGGAGGCCTGGATGTTTGAGATTCTCTTGTAAAAACAGCAAAGGATGACAGATTGGTGGTCAAGGCTGCCTGGACCCAGGAAGCCGCTTGTTTTTGTCTGTCTGATTTTACTTTTAGTACTTCTTCCGCTGTACCCTTTTCATAATCTGGAGATGAACAATCTGGAATGGGTTTTGATAAGGATTCAGATATTATCCGGGTACTATTCAAGCTAGCATGAAGAGTTAAAAACTGCTCTACTGCTGGCTGTGGGTTCTGTTCCTTAGCAGAATTAGTTAGCTCTGAATATGTTCTGCCAGAAACATCACAAACAAACGTCAGCAACAACTTGGTAGGAATTAGAACATTTTGACATAATAGTCCCTCATATGGATTAAATATATTTATGCATAAACCTGAAGTCCTCTATATATTCAGCATCTCACCATGGTAAATGACAAAGTCATCATTAAAAATGTGAAACGTGTAGATCATATGTCTATCAAACTTATCCCTTAAATCAAGCAACAAACCAGTTCTGCTGATAGCATTTCACATGGATTGCATTCGTGCACACTTTCTTTTCTTTTTGTCTAAATATTTTCAGAAGTGTCCAAGAAATCTCTGCCTCACATAATAGTTAGAGAGCAAATTAAAGTATCCTGAACCCTGAATGTGATTTGGAGTTTGTTAGCTTTGGCTGATTTTGATTTAAAAATGTCACATTCTCCACATGTGATTTACAAGTCAGTTCAAATACACTTCACTTACCCACGTCTTATTTTTACCCTTAAACGTAAATGTGCAATGGAGAAAATACAGGTATATTCACACCTTAGACATTGCAGTAAACTCTCTGCAGCAGCAGCCTCTTGCATAGCCTCAGTTGCTGCTATCTGTGCTGCATCTCTCTGCATCATTACTTCCTGTAACAAATGTGAACAGAGAATAGGAATGGAAGAATATGGTTAGTAATGTTTTTGCACACCAGTTTATAAAAAACGAAACAATATGGTTAAAGAATTTCCCATCTGAGCAGAAGATAAAGTAAGGTCATATAATATTCTGCATAATGTATCCAGTGAGTAATGATATATATTTGGAACAATCACATGATCCAACTTCATACCTGCAGCACACTTATTATATGGTATACATTATACTTATTTTGAGTTGTTTTTATTCAGGAGACAATATTTTCTAAACACCTTTGCCTTCCTTCCTCTTTTCTATTGCAACTGTCAGTGGACAATATATGCTTTGACAGACAAGAACCAAAGAAGTACAGTGTGAAAGTAAAGGAGTTCTTAATAGATATACCCTTCCAAGTTTTGAAATAGATGAGGGGAGTGAAGCCCATTGAACAGTCACATCTGTCACTTTTCTATTACTTAGAGAAACTTTGACCAAATTTCCAGGGAGGTTAGAAACTTCTGCTTTCTTTCCAATGGAAGTTCTTTGCTTGCTCGACTTTTCTGGTTCGGCTGTAGTTCCATTAGCATTAGCCTTCTTTGTAGACGTTTGAGTCTTGTGTTGTTCTTTAGAGGGTTTTGTTGGTGCTTTGATCTTCCCCTCCTCTTTAGATGGTCCTTTTTCGTTTGAAATGCTTCTCCTCCTAGGAGTCTGGTAGAACATAAAATTAAGGGAAAAAATATTTGTAGTCATTTAATTGACTCAATCCATGGAGGTAATGAAATCCAAGTCTCTCATACTGACACTGACAAAGCTTAATAGCAGATTATTCCGCATAAAATTTCGAAAGGAAAACAAAAAAAAAAGGATAATTGCTCCAACAAGCCTAGGCATTAGACATTAAGAGTTTCTGAAAAGAAGAAATGGCAACTCACACTTAGTTCAGGCTTAGGATCAAACTTGGATGCAACCCTGGTTCTGGAGGACTCTCTAGTCTTGACCTCCATACTCCCTTCCCAGCTCTTCCGCAGAGCCTTAGTCCCCAGCTCAATTCCCTGCACCAAATTTCTAATCGGATTCGCAATTTTCTTTGCAGCAGGACTATTAACTCCACGAACCAACTTTCCTGTCTCCACCACTCCCACCTTAGCCCCAACCTTAGTCTGGTGTTGCCTGACCCCATTGGAAAATTTCTCAAATGAGATCGGCAATGAGTAGCAGCTACTTGGGGACGAAGGAATGGAGCGCGAATTGGTAGACCTCAATCTAGTCAAGGACTCCTTCTTCACCTCAATCTTGAGTGGAGGCTTCACTGGCTGAGGCTGAGATTTGCCCCTACCAAAAACAGCACTAGTCTTGTTGGATTGTACTTCCTCCTTACCACTCCCACCAACACCATTTGATCTCACTCTCTCTCTCCTCTCCCTCTCTCCAACCCCACCACTATAAACTTTCCTCGGAGACTTCGATCTATCCATGTCAGAAACACCAGAAGAAACCCCATTCTTGTCCTTATCATTGTCAAGGAAAGCAAGGGAATGAGTTGCAACAATATCCTCAGGGGTTCCAACACAAGGGTGTCTCCCAGGAACAGGCCTAACCCCTCTCAGAATGGGGACAGGAGAAGCACCCTCCAAACGATCAACAAACACAAACTGACCCAACTGAATCTTATCACTGAGAATGAGATCATCATGTTCATCAGGGAGAGAAACATAAGTAGCATGAGATGAATCAGAGACTTTGAGGTAAAAACCTTGATTTGGGAAAAGTTCGCCCCCTGCAAGTGCCGGAACAATGCTCACAACCTGCAGCAGCGAAGACCTGTGCTCACCACCAACCTTCACATCCGTGTTCATGTGCTGCAGAAGCTTCAGAAGCACCCCCGGAACCAGATTCGCCATTGTTTCCTCCACCACCCTCAATATGCATCCCCAACAAGACCAAACCCTCTTCTTTCTCTCGATTCAAACAAACTCAGGCACAAAACTACAAATTTTAACCCCGGGAATTGATTTTCTTTTAACAAATATAGGCTAACTCATAGGTTAACCAAAAAGGACAGAGAGTTTTCAGATTAAGAAAAAAATCAGATTTGGATAGCCCAGTTTAGGTAGCAAATTTTAGAACAAAAAACAACGAATATGACAGTATCACTAAACAGGAACGTAATTAATATCGAATGACCAATAGAAATGAAAATATAAAATAAAGGGATGGAATTTGTTTGTTGTAGTCTACCGCTACAGGTAGGTGTACAGAACAGAACATTACAAACAACAACCTGCGCCAAATATTTGGTGGAATTACCAGAAATTATATGGGAGAAAAAGAAAAGAAAATATTTTGAGAAGGAGAAAGAAAAAGGGTATGAAAAGTAGAGAGAAAAGAGTGAAGAGAAGAGGTATAATTGGCGGCAGGGTTATTGCATTGCATGATTGATACGCAAAGAGGTGTCAGCGTCTGACAAACAAACACATGGTCTTCAACTCACACAAAACGCTCTTTTTCCTTTGTTTTTGCTTGGATTCAATTCAAGAGATTCTACTTCTGAGCCACCACTGTGCCTGCTAGAGCTTTCTCTACCCAACCCACTCACTCCAAACCTTCTAACTACTTCTATCAGGGACAAAAGGGCATTCTCCTTGTTAACTACCTATGGCCTAAATTTCTCATTCTCTTTTCTTTCACCATCATTTCTTTTTCTTATAATTATCTCAACATCTAACCAAGGAATGCTTTCTTTGTTTTTCTTCTTTTGTGTGAAAGCTTTAAGGTGGTTTTTTTGCATCAAAATCATGTCATTTTGTTTCATAACTATTCAAGTGAAAAACAAATCATTATGAGATTTAGTTAGTTGTGTCTCCAAAGCATCATTTTATTTGAAAAAATAAAAATAATGTCCATATTTATAATGTTAAGATAACTTTAATAAAAAAATTACATTAAAATTGTGTATAAGTAATACGATTTAATAAGATATGAAAATATTTAAACTTAAAAGTTACGTACACATGCATTATTTCAGTTATTTTCATTTATTGATTAACATGCATTATTTCAGTTATTTTCATTTATTGATTAATGACTGATTAAGTAAGCTGTATCTCGAAAGATGATTTTATATAGAGAAGTCGTCATCAACAAAAAAAAAAAATCAATATTTATAAAATTTGAAGTTAAAGTCGTATTATGATAAAACAAATTTAATTAAAATATTACATTGAGATCATAAAATACAATTTAATAACAGATAAAAATAATTAAAATTGTGTCATTCATGCATAATTTAGTTATTTTTATCTAATAGATAGTAAAATTGTATCACTACAACTTATTTAATCTTTTAACAAAATAAAATTAGGCATTTTTTAATTAGGCATTGGGGAAAATAAAAGATTAAGGTTAAGAGTGATTGGAAATGGGTGCATGTGGGAGGCAGCGTTAATCTTAGGACCAAGGTAATGGCTTGTCGGCTACCAACATAATACGCCTCACAACACTATTAATGCAAACACACACATTTTTTATTTTATTTTCTTTTATTTTATTTTCTTTTATTTTATTTTATAATCTCATTGTGTTTATATCCAATGTTTCATATAAGTAATAATGTTACTGTCTTAGAAAATAATAATAACTCATAAAATAATTTTAAGTTTTATCTTTAAATCTTTAATTGTTTATACATTTTCTTTTAATGCAGATGTATAAATCGGAATTTTAATTAGCTCAATAATTGTTTGTTTAAATTTTTAACAAATTTGGATGGAATATTTGTATAATTAATTAGTGAGTTGATAAAGATGGACTTTCTAAATGCAAATTTAGAAAAAAAAGATTTCATGAAAGTCTCGAATCTGTAGATATTTCAAATGTTGTATATAGATTTCAATAATATTTTTCTAACGTTATGTATTTAGGATGGAGTAATTAATATTTTGTCTAAATTAAAACAAAACATTTTAAAATAAATAAGGTTTAAATATATAAAATTGATTTTCGTTACCAATCCAAATTTTAGATTTTTTTAATAAAGAAATTATTTAGTCTTTGTCAAAAAAAATTATGTGATGCAAATTAAAATATTAAAATATTTCAGGTTAATTTATCTTTTATGTGTATTTTATAATATTATAATATATTTACACTGAAAATTTGTTTATTATTTAAAAAATTACAATTTATTCTGATAATTTTTTTATTACATATACTTAAGAAATCTAAAATTTGAATTAGAAAAACATAACAATTTTTAATTTTGTATAAAAACGAAATATATATATATATATATATATATATATATATATATATATATATATATATATATATATATATATTTTTTATATATATATATATATTTAAAAAAAATAGATTATATATAATATATATATTTATTTTTTTTTTTTCTCTAAAAAATAT
>Ga0123342_1000307_pt1 | contig 72867 bp, 35 predicted proteins | sample Turbeawhitnodule_FD_89960 | JGI IMG/M metagenome (GOLD analysis project Ga0123342, IMG submission 89960) | Root nodule microbial communities of legume samples collected from Mexico - Turtle bean Mexico white nodule | ecosystem: Host-associated > Plants > Roots > Nodule | place: Mexico: Nepantla... | reverse complement strand
TTTCGTGTTGTGTTGTGTTATGAGGTCAATGAGTTTGTGTTAAAACCCAAGCTCAAAAAAAAATGTTCTCCTTAGTATAATTGGTTTCACATAACTACGTAATTGATGTCACGTTTCTCCTTCATTCTTGTATGCTAAAAGCAACAACTTCCCAAAAGAAAATTTGACCAATTGTTGTTATTCCAATTGCTTGATTATACCATAGGTAAAGTTGCACGAACACATACAACTCAAAGTGTCCCTTTTTCTCATTCACCTAGGGTTTCACATTTTTATCCTTCACTCACAATTGTGACTATTTTTTTTTAATCATATATATATAGTATTTACATAGATGTAGGATCCATGATCAATGTTGCAATCCCACAATTTATCTTGTGAGCCCTTCACAATCCCAACCATAATCTCAATTAAACCCACAATGACCAAACAATAATACAACAGCCTTATCCCATTAGGTGACCCCAAAACAAACAAATTATAAATTAAAGATACAAAAAAATACCTAAGTTATTGTATGCCTCTGCATATGTTGGATTTGCAATGATAGCTTTCTCGATCATACTTGCAGCAGCATCCATTTTACCCTGGATAAAAAAGGAGAATGAAATCAGTAATTGAAAGCATATGATTAACTCCAAATTTTAAGAAATGCACAAATACATAACCTGGACAGTGTATACAACACCAAGGTTATTTAATGACTGTGAAAAGTTAGGTTTGATTCCCAAAGCAAGCTGTATTACAAGAGAAAAAAAAAGTTTTGATAAGAAAATCTATGCCAATACTCCAACAAGGATGAAACAATTGGCATGACTGTCATTACCTGGTAACACTCCACTGCTTTATCAAGGTTGTCACGATCTTTATATATGACACCTAGATTGTTACAAGCTTCCGCACAATGCGGATTGAAGTGGAAGGCAAGTTCATAGAACACAATAGCCTAGTAGTATAAACAATTTTCCAATAAAGCAATTAATTTAGTAATACAAGAATGTTGTATGTTAATATTTACTATCATAGATGAAGATGCACACTTAAAAATATGGATTGAGAGGTATACCATATCAAACTTAAGCATCTCACCATAAGCAACCCCAAGATTATACATAGCATCAGCATAATGCCAGTTATAATACAAAGCTTTCTTATAAAAAGCCACACCACGGTTGATATCACCCTCCAATTTAACCTACACCAAACCAATCATCTCCATAAGACAAGGTGACTCAAAGATGTCACCTTAAGCAAGTTAACTTACAAACCAATATCATTTTAGACAAGAAAATAGTAAATATAAATTGGCAAGCTATAACCAAATAATTCAAAATAATTCTCAGTCATAATCATAACAATTCACACCTCTCGCATGTCATAGTTTGGAATTTAGCCTTTGCACCAAACCTTGCAACAACATTTTGTTTTTTACTTCAACAAGTCATCAAATTTCCACCCAAGAACATGCAATATCCTAAGGTGGATCTCCTATTCGTGACTACCTAAAAAATTTGCATCAAAATACACCTAAATTTTTAATTTTTCATTCGCCTTAAACAATAATCCACTTCCTGGACTTGTCTTCAAATATTGAAGGATTAAGTTCGTAGCCTGTAAATGTCTCTCCCTTAGGTCATGCATGAACTAACTAACTACAGTCAAGTATGGTGCAGGCTAACCCACAAGTCTTTGATATTGGCCCTTATTCACAAAACTTCATCACTCCAATTCTATGTTTTTTTCTATAAGAACTCTAGTGCTTTAGCAACCAATCTTGTTTCTTTGAGAAGATCAAGAACATACTTCCTTTGGATGATATAAATGTCTCCCTTCAAGTAAGAAACTTCTATCCCAAGGAAGTACTTTAAATCCTAGATCCTTCATCGCAAAGTGAGCAAAAAGCTTTTCTTTCAAGTTTTTTTTTTCATGATCACCATCTACTGCAACAATCATGTCATTCACATAGACCAAGAGTAGATTAAGGATCGGAGAGCAGCAAAAAGAAAATAAGATAGTATTGTGAACAATGCTACTTTCAAATGAGAGAGACGCAAAAAGGCAAATGAATGGCAAGTTTGGAACATCTAAGGGTGACTCTGGCGAAGCAAACGGGTTTTAGACACTCCGAAAACACATGACAAGTGAACCCCACTCACAAAGAACACGCATATGCAGACATGTGGCTACTCCAATGGTAGTGGACTTCAACCATTAACAGATTGAAGGACAACGAATCTTCTAGTGTGATCAATAATCTAATTGGAAGCTCCTACATTGGCGACGAAAACCATGGTTGTCATGAAACACAAGTTCGGTGCACTTCAAGCAACCTCAATAATCAAAGGAGTGGGTGCACTTTAGGTAACCCTAAAAAAGGAAATTGTAGCTAAGATGACAATTCAAAAAGGTGGAAGAAATGTGGATGCAAAGCCCCCAAGATCAGGAGCTCTGATACCAACATGAAAAAGATTAAACTCAATGAGAGATGATTTTTATTGAATTCGTACTTTGAAACAATACATCAATCTTTATATATGGAGAACCTCAACCCTAAAGTAATGATTCAAAGAGATCTCTAGAATCTTCAAACAACTTCTAGTAGTACACGTGTAATTAATTAAAATAGTATAATGTAGCTTATCAACAATTACCATTGCATTATAATTCATCTTAATAGTCATATTATTTCTCCTTTTATAGAAACAAGATGTCATTTAAAAGAAAATATCACTAGGGTTGCTCCAAAACAAGTAGGATAACATATGCATCACCTTTGTTCCCAAATCTGTTAAAGCTATAGCCATATTATTCTTTGCGATCTCAAAATTAGGTGAAACAGCTAAACACCTGACACAAAACATTAATTGATCATAGAATGTAACAGCAGAAGTCAAGTCATTAAGTACATGTTTGGAAATTAAATTTTAGGCAAAAATCATTGTATTCCTTCTCTCAAAAGTTTTGCAAATAAGAAGTTGATTATAAATTACTGAGCAAAAATAAACTAATCATAAAACACATTGAAAAGATATTAAAATTAAGTGGCCCATAAAAAAGAAGTACAGGCTCTAGATATGTATTACCTCTCATAACAAGTAATAGCTGCTTCCAAATCACCACGATTTTTATATATTACACCCATGTTACAGTATGCTTCGGCATACATCGGCCGCTCTAATGCAGCCTTTTCATAGAAATTAAGGGCCATATCATATTGCATCATTTCAGAATAGACCACACCAAGGTTATAATATGCCGGCTGCAAGCATAGATAAAAAGAAAAAAACATTCCATGTCAAGGACACAGCAAGCCAAATAAATTTAAATAGTATTTAACAATAAAGGTTAAATGAAGGAAATGAGGGAGAATTACAGCATAGTGTGGATCTATCTTGAGAGCTTCAAAATATTTTTGAATTCCTTCCTGAGTGTTTCCTGCAAGCTTTATGTTGGTACCGATATCTGTTAAAACAATGGCTAGGCACTCTGCAGCTGCTTTGTATGAAGGATCCACTTGTAAAGCCTTTTGATATGACTGTTCCAAGCAAATCATTATACTATCAATTGACTTGTGATAGCAATGTGTAGCATTATGTCTAAGTTCAGTATTGGTGGCAGAGTTTAGTATGTCATGCAAATTTAGTAATCTGGAAAATTATATCATTTGTATTTATTATTAAATTCATTGTATAGAAACAAGGGTTTGTTTGAGTAAATATTTTATTTATGCACTTATTCAGCAGCTCAGCACTTATCAAATGACTCAAGCTTGACTATAAATCTTAGTGACTAGGTTAGAAACTCGGAAGCTTGACTGTAAATTTAACCGAATAGGCTAGAAAAAAGGTTTATTTTTTTGACAAAGCTTCTTTATAAAGCTTATCAAAAAAAGCTAAAAAAACTAATTGGAATGTCATAAGGCTTTTTTTTATAAGCTCTTCAAAGTGTCCTTAAGAGGAAAGTGATGTCGAAACAGTTTTCGGAAAATGTTCCTCTTATCACTCCTTCAATAACTTCAATGCCAATTTCAACCAACTTCCCAGGACACTAGCATGGAAAACTTATTGAACAATGAGATAACTTTCAAAACTTTGTGACACAGGCACGTAGCACTAAGAATATATAGGTTAAGCTATGCATACCCCATAATACCCAAACCCACAGGTACCTCTAAACCATAAACCAATCGTAGCCTCATGCCCTAATCTACAAATATAAGAAAATGTTTACATTCTTAATTCAACGTACCAAAGCCACATACCAGAACAGATACACGAATAATTACAGGAAAAAGCACATCTTCATGATCTAAAATTAAGTAAAATAAGGCATGCAGTTTTAGTATTTGAATTCTCCAATTAAAAATTGTTGGATTTAATGCATATTTCTAAAAGAAAAAGAAGTTCACTGACACATTAGCCAATATTATGTTACTTATACAACTGAAATGGCCTGGAAAAGAAAACACCTTGCTCAATAATCAGTGGGACTGAAGATTCCTAAGCATATAGAAATCATGGTCATAGAAACTGGATTGGGAAAAAAAGAAAAGATGAATTTTTCAGAAGAATAAAACAACGAGAATTTCAAAAATGTAAGACATTAAAGAAATGAAAAGCTCTCATTCCTCGTGGGACCAGATATCTCCCTACAGTATATTTCCTATACACCTTCTCTTTCCAATTCTAATTTTATACAAACCTCTCTTACTTTTAACTAACTCTGTCAACATGGTGGTAACTAACTCCTAACCACTTTTAACAAACATCAAATATTCCTGTTATAATTATGGAAATAAGGAATCGATCCTATATAATCAGAAATATCTAGATTATAAGCATATTATTAGGAACATTTTTATTCATTCTCATATCATATCTTTGTTATTAGAGGATATCAACTCTCCTCAATTTATTGTATTGATTCCTGTTCCTCAATATAAATAAAGCACACTTGGCATTGAACAAGATTGACCTTTATTGATTGATTTCTCAAACATTCTTGGTACTCTTCATCAAAAATTATGTATTCTTATTTTTCAGATTTAGATACAAGAGCAACTTTGTTTGGAAAACCCTACTGGGAATGAAAATTTTCTTGAGTATGACTCATTCTCTTGCAATATAAGCAATGAGGATGTCAACTCCTACCAGAACATCCTCCTTGTATGGTCTGACCTCCTCTTTAACAAGAGACTGCCATTGTGGACGTTTCAATAACTTCAATTTGATTATCATCTTTCATCAGATTAGGCACCTAGAAAAGTCCAGTAATTAAAGCATCCATAGAAGGCATTTGATCACGAACATGATCAAAATCTAAATGTAATTTTCTCATAATCAAAACCATATAATATCTATCTAGTTTCTTGTTGAGTTCCTCTAATGAGTCTACCAAACTGAAGACCATACCATGGTTGGTCTGTTTGAAAGAAGATACTCTTTGAGTTGCATTAAAGACATGTTAGATATCATTAGCAAAACTTTCTTGTACATTCTTCCAAAAAGCGAAAACACGATTTGAAGGATTTGAGCATCTTTAAAACATCAGGTCCAACTCACAAAATAGCACATACTTGGAAATCAATCTTTTGTCATTGGGATCTATCTCCATCAGGAATTGAGTTCAATTCAGTTTCTAAGTGGGCATTGGAATCCTTGACCAAGGGACCATAATTCTACATAGGCAGACCAAGACGACTAATTGTTCTTCCAATTGAACCTAGCACTTGTAATGATCGAAATAGCCAAGAAGAAAGACCAAACCCTATTGAAGCCATTTCTGAGAAGAACAATGACCAAACATGAGACAGATTAGAGAAACCCTAAAACCATGAGAGCACATAAAGGTGCATCAAAACAGTACAAGGAGGTCAAAAAAGGAGACAGCAAAGTTTGGCAAGTTAGACAAAGGTGTCAACGAGAGGTTCTGATGATTGGAAAGTAGTGTGTGCATGACCGATAAGGGTGTAGATCGGCGCATGGCTGATCGGTTTCTCAAACACCTCAAGGCGCACCTAACCCTAAATTTTTATTACTGAACTATGGCGGATGACATTGGTGACGATGACAAATGCCATAGGAGACAGTGAAGACAAAGCAGAATCGAACTTGCTCTGATATACCAACTAGAACAAATGTGAGAACTTGCTCTGATATACCAACTAGAACAAATGCGAGGACTAAAATACATTGTATTGAACCTACATTATTGGACTATTATTCATGTATATATAGGACATAAAGAAAAAAATTAACATTACATTTCAACAAAGATGATCAACTTCACCACTAAATCCAACTTTGATGGAATAGACACAACAACAATAACCAATTGTCTTCTTTCTGAATGGAAGAGGAACTAAATCCCATGTACCATGATATTCACGGATTTGCATTTCAACAATCATGGTTTGACGTCATCCAGGATGATCAATCACTTCTTTCACATTTCTAGAAATTGTAATAGAAGATATAAAGGAGATAAGAGAACAACAAGAAGGACTTCTTTCACATTTCTAGAAATTGTAATAGAAGATATAAAGGAGATAAGAGAACAACAAGAAGGAGACAAACAATGATAGCTTAGAAAATTGTAAATAGTATGAGGATTGCGTCTAGAGCATCATAGTTTCTTTAAAAATGATGACACTTGCATACATATAATATTATTTAGTGTTAGGGAAATAACATCAATACTCTTTTTAAATACGAGAATATCTTAAGAAGACACATTTGAAAACTCATGCTAAAAGTTTGTCCAAACCTAGAGACATATCATGTACAAAACACACAAGCAAAGACTTTAAGGAGAAATGGAAAGAAGAGGTTCATTTGGAAACACAATGGAATTGGGAATTTTTTTCTCCAAAGAAGAAGAGGGCATGTTATTAACAAGATAACAAGCACTAAGAATGGAATCACCTCAACGATGGACAGGTAAATTGGCATTAAAAAACAAGTCGAACTAATGTAAAATACCATGCTAACGTAAAAGAGTAGAAAAACAAAAAGAAAAGTATTAGTGGGCATTACCACTCCTTAAGATCTTGATCAGTTAGCCAAATTGGATTTTAATTTAACTAGGGAAAGACCCAAAGATATTCAAAAGTTCAAACCTATCTTTCATTAAGTAAACCAAAGCACAAGAATATCCATCAATAAAAGAGACAAAATAACGAAACCCAAAGGATGTTACTTAACTTGGAACCCAACAGTCAAATTGAATTATGGAAAGACAGAGTTGCATCTTGTTTTAGTTCTTGTTTGAAAAGAAGACCAAACAGATTTCCTAATTGCCATGACTGACATTCTAAGATTTGGAGTTTGTTAAGTTCATGAATCATCCTTTTCAATTTTGATAAATGTGGATGACCCAAGCGATCATGCAAAACATTAGGAGATGCAAATGCTAAACAAGACACTAATGGTCTAATACCAAGACAATAGAGTCCTCCAGATTCATGTCCTTCATCAATCAGTTGACATGTAACACACTCTTGTATAACAAAAGAATTTGCATCAAAGGATATGCAACATTTTAAGGATTTGGTTAATTGACTTGAGGAAATTAGGTTAAAAGCACAGTTAAGGACAAGAAGAACATGTTTTAGGTTCAAAGACGGAGAAAGGGAGATTTGACCAACTCCTTGAGAGGTAACTTTGGATCCATTGGCTAAAGTAACAACATGACGAATTTTAGGATGAGAAAAAGAAGAAAATAAGGAACCATCACTAGCAAGGTTGTAAAACTCACGAGTCAACTCGCTGACTCAGCCGAGTTTACGTGTCCACATACCCTTACCGAGTTAACTCGGTAGTAGACTCGGATTTTGAGTAAACTCGGCAGACTCGGAGTGAACTCGGTGAAATTTTTCAAACTCGCAGGTACGCTCCGAGTTGGCGAGTTCAACTGGGTTTTTGTTTTAACCCAAAATGGTGTATTTAGGGTTCACGTTTCGTTTTGTTTGACATTCATTTTGGTGGTGTTATGTCTTCTCTGGAGTGTGAAGGTCGTGCGTCTTCTTTGAAAAAGTGCGACGTGGTGGTGATTGAGTGGAGCAGGTTGCGCGGTGGTGGCGATTGTGCAGAGGAGGTCGCGTGGTGGTGGCGGTTCGTGCGGTTGGGGTGGTCGCGGGTGGCAGGTCGACGGTGGTGCTGGAATTAGGGTTGCATTCTTCTGTGGTGTGATTTAGGGAATTAGGGTTTTTTTCTTTTATTGGGTTGCACTAAATTGGGTTTTTATTTATTTAAATGAGGTGCAAATTATTTTTTTTGTTTGCAGTGCTTTTTTTTAATTAGGAAAAATTGATGTAAATATTTTTTTTCATGTGAAAGTAAACTCTTACGAGTTTACGAGTTGAGTCTACATAGACTCTCGAGTTTGACAACCTTGATCACTAGAAATGTGAACAAATGCACCTGAATCAATTATCCATTAACTTTGACACTCCAAGGTTTGAGAAATGCAAGCTTTTGACAAAATAGAATGGGTGAAAAAATGTGCTTGGCTACTAGACTTTAACTTGAGATATTCCTGATTTTCTTCGTTAGTAAATTGAGGTTCGACCTTATTAGATTGAAGGATGTTCGATGTCTTGTTAGGAAAACCATGTAAGGAGAAGTTAATTCGAGTGTAGCCAAATCTCCTACAAAAGGAGCATTGAGGACGTTTGCACCCGAGTAAAGGAAGACCTATTGAAAGAGGGATTGACAAATAATTAGAATTACAGCAACCTAAAGGGTCTAAACTAATACCCAACTCAACAAGCCAGCACACTGATTATAATCCAATATCCAACCATCGTAGTAGCAACCCAATAACTAACCGCAAACAACAACTTTAATTTATCTCAAAATATAATGAGTACTAGTCAGTGTTGTTAAGATCGCGAGTTATATCATAAAAATCGCGATCTTACGATCTTTAAGGCAGAAAACGCGTTGGATCGGTGGTTGGATCGGATTCTCACCAGATCGGAGCGATCCGGTGATCCAGGGGTTGGATCGAGCGATCCATGGGCCTCCGCGATCCATGACGTGGGTCCAAAAAAAACCCTAATGCGTCGTCGTGCTCGTTGCCGCCTTCGTGTACCGTCGCAAACATCGCTGTCGCCGTCTCGCGCCGCCGGGAACGCACGCTGTGACGATGGCGAAGCATGAAAAAGAAGGAGCTGCGGCACACATAAGAAAGGAGGAGTTGCGACGGCGCCGCCCATAAGGAAAATGATGCTGGCACATACCTAAACCTAATTTTTAAGAGATATAACTTTGGGCCAAAGGCCCATTTCAATTTTAACCTAATAAAACCTAATTCAAAATTTAAATATGGAATGTGGTGTGGTGACTGGCTGAAACCCTAAATTACAGCTTACTCAAAATTAGGTTTTTTGGACTCATTTAAAAAATTACAAACTATTTTCATCTCCAGCATATCCTATGATTAATATGAATGATTTTGTTGGATAATTTTTCTGTATTAAATATTATCTTGAATCTATTTTTAATTATGTTATGTATTTGAACCATTTCATGAATTATGAATCTATTTATAATTATCTATAGTAACTCGAATAGTAACTCTTCCGAGTCGAGTTACGATCTTCGAGTTACGAGTTTTTTTTCCCTCTTCGATCCACCTCCGACTTACGAGTTTAACAACATTGGTACTAGTAGTCTACATACCACAGCCAAAGTCAACTATAAAAACAACAAATAGTAGTGGAGGAAGATTATGAGAGAGAGGATGAAGCTCGAAAGACAAAGGAGATAAATAGTGAGGAACCCCGTCACACTAAATAGTACCAAAAGAAATAACCAAGGTCGGAAATGTTCCCTCCAAAGGCTCTAACGAGTCCAGTGGCGGTGGTTCAAAAGGATTATGACCACCAAAAGGTCACACATGAGACACACACGCTTAGGTCAACCAAGAAGAAGACAATGCACAATGGTGAGTCTAACAAAAAACCGAGGTTGGATCGCGTTGCTTGAGATGCACCAAAACCCTAACTTCAATAAAACTATGATGCTCAACATAAGACAATGACAAACAATGATTAGACAGCATTTTCTCTGTCAAACAAACATAGAGAGGCAACGCAGGATCGACCCACTTTGATACCAACTTGAAATGAATACAAAAGAATTGAGAATAAATTAGAGAGCTTGATTCCCCTCTTTTATGTTATCATATTTATAATAACATTAGAAGTTCAAATACAATAAATGAGGGGAAAGAAAAAAGAATAAGGTCATATCTAGAAACTAGGTATAGCACAAAGCAATTTTTAGTAAAGTCTATTTAGGATGACCTATTCTAATAGTATGCATCTCCACATTTATTTTTGAAGAACACAAAGGAGCATGGATGATACATAAGTCATAGTAGGGTTTAGTAGTGATTCCCAAATCTGAACACATGTAACAACATGCTCTTATGGCAACCAATACAAGTCCAAGGTCTTAAAATATGTATTGTATGTAGTTCTCAAATTCCTTCTTCACACGTTGAGATGGTGGAATGAGCTCACAAAAATCATGTAAAGCAACATGAAGCTGCCAAGATAAGCATACATAAGACCCTCCAATTGTCTTGGAGCAAGAAGAGTTAAGACATCTTGACACACGCCATACAAACACTTTGTGACATTGGTATAAAGGGACATGTCTCACTCCAAACTGATGCACATGTCTCATGGAGACAAATGGTATGTTTGAGTGGGGTGTAAATAATGATTCATAACACTTGCATAGTTAAGCTCTAAATACCATATTAAAATATAGGAAAAAGAAAGACATTGAACAAAAATTGAGCGTTTTTTAGACAACAAAATGTTTTATTTATACTGAGAAAAAGAATCAATACAATAAACAAAAGAGAATTGATATTCTCTAATAACAAACATATGATATAGGAATAAATATATAGAAAAGCCACATTGACTAGAGTTAAGGTCAAATTATAGTTTATAAGAGTTCAATTCTCACCTTACAAGCCGAATTTGTGATAGAGTTAGGCTTAGATTTCGCTTTCTTAAGATGGTATCAAAATCATTCAGAATCTACCCTAGTCAAGTTTGTTAGGCCTCGTGTGTCACCCGCTATCCGATTACCCTCTGGTCCCACACTTGAGATGTTCATTCATTGGTGTGAGGGTATGAGTTGAAAAGCACACATCGACTAGGGATAAGGCTAGATTATAAGTGAATGCAAACCTCACTTTATATGCCGATTTTATGAGGTTAGATTAGGCTTAATGTTCACTTTCTTAATCAAATGAAAACATTCCCGATCCTATAGATATAGATATAGATATTTCATGATCATAAAGGATCTAGTCCTTACTTATATAATTATAACAGTATATGATTATGCCTAACACAACACAATATAATAGATGTCCAATCATGCGCAATGTAATCAAGAATAAATCTATAATCATTACTTCATAGGTTAGTTAAGCACAATCTTCATATGAAAATAGGAAAACTCATTAAGCAAGCAGCTAAAGCATCTCCACTCTTCAACAAACAGTATTGAAAATACAAATATGCTATTCATTTAATCATTGAAACTATTCAACTTGGCAGCATGGACATACCTCAGCGGCCTCCATGAGGCGGCCTTCGTCTTTGTACAAAATACCACAATGTGTGAGAGCACAAGCATTCTGAGGATCCAACCTGATCGCCTCATTAAAACTCTCAAAAGCAAGCCTACCCACATTCTGCATCTGCAAACATATTCCTTTTCCAATAAGAGCCTCCACATTCCCACCATCGTCCACCAGCACACGCTCGTACAGAGCAAGAGCATCCTCAAACTTGTTCCTAGAACGCAGGATGTTTGCATACGAAACATCACCCTTCCCTTCACATCTCTTACTCACCGAACCCACATCCCCAACAGAACCATCAGACGAACGTTCAGTCACTTTCAAAAACCCATTTTCCCCAACCAATTTATTTTCCCTTCCATTATCCCCGTCTTTATCTTCCACCCATGCCATCTGGACCACACTTTCCTAACCACACAAACAAAATACACAGAGACTTCTGATCAAACTTGGAACTTTCAATCTCAATTAATGACCAAATAAATGCATAATTCAATAAAGTAACACAGTCTAGTTCATCAAAACAAAACTAAGTAAACAGAACGGAAAAAACAAAAGAAACCCTAGGAACCAAGTTGAAGCAGCATTAGGGGCATGAGGGGGGAATACAAAGATTAAAGACCCAACAAAAAAAGATGAGATTTTGATAAGGAATTAGGGCTTAGGAACTTACGGGTGCTTGTAGAAGGTTCTTGGGTGGTAGGGTGGCAGGGATAGGGCATGAGAAGCGAGAGAGGTTAAAAGCTTGAGAAAAAGAGCATAATGAAGGAATGGAATGAATGAAAGAAAGGTTGAAGAATGAAGGGAATTGTTGCTGTAGGAGGTGGAGTTGGTGGTAGCCACCGAAGGGAACGCTCCCCCTCCGACACGGTAGTTCTATTTCTCCCAAAACCCAGAGAGAGAGAGAGAAGCCTCAATCACACTGCTTCGGTGATTACAACCTTTTTATTACTCCCACTCTTATTATCACTAACAATCACATAAATACACTTCTAAATATTTCCCTTCACTATCTCTAATATTATTTTAATATTTTAATATTCTTTCATTCTACTCCTTTTCCCTTCTTAATTTATTATCAACTTTTCCGTCTCTATCTTATACAACATATTTAATTTTTCAGTATATTTATATTAAGTATTATAGGATGATCTGATTTATCACCACATTTGGAACAACTATTCATGATTTTTATTAAAAATTTATTATTTTTATAATAACTTCGTGTTATGGGCGAAAAATCTTTTCCCAAAATAATCTCTTTTCAAAACAATTTTTTCAAGCAATATCATTAAGAAAACTAATAGGAAATAGTAGTTTTAAAAAATAAAATTAAAAAGGGTGATTACATAAAATATAAACAACAGATAGTTTATAATATATTGTATTGTTAAAAATGTGAGTAATTTGTATTTTATTTTTTATGCATGTGCGTAATTATTTTTAATATTTGAATAATTAATTTTTTAATCTTTTTATTTCACAATATACTTAAGAATGAAATAGATATGAAATATATATATAGATAGATGATTATCAAATATTACATGTAATTTTCAGTTTAGAAATCAAGATTTCTAGTCTATTTCTATTATTGTAGAAATTGATTTGGAACTGGATCTCTCGTGGTCGATTTCTAACATGTTCTTATTTAAATTTTATAATTTATAGTATATTTTAATATGAATTAATATTAAATAACATCATTAAAACTTTTTCGTTTAACTAAAGTTTATGAGTATTATTAAAAGTTAATATTTCTGCTGACATAAATTAATAAAAATATTAAACGTTTAATTTAAATATTAAATTTAAAATATTGTTCAAAACATTATGTAATGAATTAATTATGTGAAAATTATTATTAACTTAAATCATACTTAAACTTTTTTTAATATTAAAAATTAATATCAGTAATTTCAATTAATATGAATGTAAAAATAATTTAATTTATTAATTTAATCATTTTAATTATTAATTTAATAATCTTAATTGTAAATTTAATAATTTTAATTGTAAATTTAATAATTTTAATTGTAAATTTAATAATTTTAATTCTTAATTTAATAACTTTAATTACTAATAACAATTTTTAAAGGTATATATAAATTATTAAATTAATTAGCTGAATATTAGTAAGGTAAAAGAATTGAAAATTGATTCTTAATTTTAATTTAAATATTGTATAAAATTGGATAAATATTATAAGTATATTTATAACACGTTAGAAGTATTTTGCAATGGTATATAAAACAAGCAAGATTCTCTATCTCTAGCAGTAGAAGTGAGCATGGTTTAGGGTTGTGGAAACAAATAATAAAACTATTCAGGAGATGGTTGGAACCATGTTTTATGAGAACTTTTTGTCAAAACACTTCTGGGCAGAGGTAATAAACAGAGTTTGTTATGTACAAACTATACTATTGATCATACATATATTAGAAAAGACTCTCTATAAGAGGAAAAAAAACTTAGCCTAGATTATTTTCATTCTTTTAGTTCTTGTTGTTGTATCTTGAACACCAAGATCAAAATGGTAAATTTGAATCTAATGTTGGAAAAGTGTAATTATTGGATAGACATATCAAAAATTTATAGAATTTACAACTTTCATACTTTGATATTAAAAAATCGTAAATGTTAAATTTAACGATTTTGTCCAAACCCATAAAAGACTATTATATATTGATAAAGATTTTATAGACATCAAATTAAAGCATCAACGATGAAATGTTAGTAGATGAAGAGATGTCAAGTATAGTTAAATGGTCATAGACATACAACTATTGTTTGTGATTACACTTGCATTGCTTATGAGGAGATAATCAATGTACAAATGATAGTTCACTTTCTTGAATATGTGTCATCATGTTTGACTTCAATGAAGGTGCACATCATGTTTGTATTGAAACTACTTTTGAGGAAATGTTACCGAGATTTTATAATCTCAACTACATATTAGTTGATGAATTTTGGTACTTCCAAACATACATGAGTCATTTGATCCAAATACAAGTGGTAGAGGAAAATTTGGAAGACCTCACCACAACCCATGGTAGATAGCAAGTGCAAAGAACACTCCAGCTAGATTGCATAGAACTAATATTGACTACAATATGTCTAATCTAATCTTGTTTAGGTACCGTGTAGAAGCATAAAGGGTTTCACCCTTTGTCTTGCTCAATAAGATATTGATGAAGATTCAATTTTGTGTCCTCTTTGTGTTCTTGTATCTCATGCACCTGAAATATGTCTAACGTTAATCTTGTTTAGGTAGCATGAGGCATAAATGGTTTCAACCTTTGTCTTGTTAAATAAGATATTGATGATATTTTAATGGGCCCATATTTTTCTCGTCCTCATCCTCTTATATCTCATGCACCCAAAATATTGTGTGAGTTCATCCTTTTCACGCAGTCTAAAATTTAGTATTATATGTTTTAGTTATTATTTGTAGAAATTTTATATATTAAAATATTTATGTTATATTTTGAATTAAGAAACTAATTTTGTTGATTTTAAATTATTTAATTATATTATACGTTTTCATTTTATTGTAATTTATTTTATAGCAAATAAAACTTTGTTGTAAGGAAAAAACTTTTTTTTGAAAACTTGGATTTAACTAATTTTAAAGAACATCATTTGGACAAATATTCCATATTTGATAATATTTTATTCAGGCTTTCGCATTTATTTTTAAATTTTTTAATGAAAAAACCTCAGACTTAATGTGTGTGGGATGCTACCAACGACAAAGTTCTTTTTTAGCACAACACAACATTAAATTTTATAAGGTCAATTTAAATTTTGAAAATTGCTTAAAATATCTCAATTGGTTTATTTTTGCAATTGTAATTGTAGCATAAAAGAGAGAAATAGAAGCTCCATTTATAGATTTTTGAAAATGTTGATTTAAAACAATATTGACGCAATTAATCAATTATTTCAAGTTTAATCACATGACTTGAATTTATTTTACATATTCAAGTCCTCTATTGCTCACTCTAGTGTACTTGCACCACAAGAGAAACCATTAAAATATGCATATAGGTTGTCGCATATGCATTTTGTGAATATCAAGTTTCCTCCCTCCAACGCTAAGATATGCATTGTGAAGCATGTGTGTTTTTACTCTCTTCATGTAGAGACAACATTGCTGACCTGCACTTTTGTGCTCTACCCAGATCTTGATGTTAGCACCTTTAGTTTGCGGATTGAGTTGCATCTCAAGGCTGCCTAAAAAGCCTCTAGTGCTCCTCCATCATCGAGTGTGATCAGGCCAAGTGCGGAGCTAAGATGTGGTAAGACATGTGTGTCTGTCTTCTTGGTTTTCAATCTAAGTCACTTCTTCCAACATCTTCATCCACTCCTTAGTTGTTATCCTCCAATGATGAAGAGATGGAAGTTGACTAAGGCCATCACCCCTTTGTTGTTGTTGGTTAAGAAGGGGGATAATTCATGTGAGATGGGGAGTATATAAAAGAAGAGAAATTTCAAGTTAAGGGGAGCATACAAAGAAAAAAAAGAAGAAAACGAAGAAGAAGAAGAAAAATAAAGATTTGTTTTTCTTTCTTTTAACAATTATTTGTAACGGACTAATCTATAAAGTTTATTTTTGTTATTCTATATTTTTATTTCAAACACCATATATGTACCCAAACATATAAATATTATATCTCATTAATATGATATGATATAATAAATTTAGTTTTGAAAAAGTTTAAAATCAGATTAAACTTGTACTTGAATTATATAGTTGTTAAGTTTGTACGGTGTTTTTCAAAAACTTTTTTTTGAAAACTTGATTTGTTGACTCTCATTATGAAAAAAATATTTTTAAACTTTATTGTTTTAAGTAACATAAAAATAGAAGATTATAAGAGAAAAATTCATTAAAACTTATTTATTTTGATTAAGTGTCATTAAACAACAAAGTATAAAGCATGAATATGGTTTCATATGTAAGACACAAGTTTTATGCATTATACCATGTAAGACACAATGTGTTTCATCTGCCAGATAATACAACACATGTGTTGTCTTTGCTTTGTCTGATGAGCAAAAGTCTCATAAGACAATATGCGTATACACAATGTTTTAAGTCAACATTGTTCCTAATGAAAATATTGAGTTTATTTTGTGTTGTAGAGAATGTTCTCATTTTCACGTTTACCAAAAAAATATCAAAGTTGAAATCAGTGTCAAAGATCTCTCGAAGGATATGCTAAAGTTGTTTCACACCAACGCACGTTCTAATACGCTCTATATAAACTCTAGAAGGACTATCTATCTCGTACAAACTTACGTTTTTTTTTCAACAGTTGAAAACTCTCTAATCAAGACTTGATAAGTCATGTTAACTATCAAGATATTATGTAAATAAAAAATAAATATATAATGATGCATAGACCACAAATTTGTGAAGATGAAGATTTGAAGTGAAGACCCAAAATGGTAGAAAAGAATTTATAATGACTCTTCTCTCAAATTTATATTTAAAGAACTCTTTAAAGTTGAAGAAAAGAAGAAAATTGATAGAGTTCAAAAACACAACTAAATTTGTTGTTTAAAGCTCTGTTTGCATCTGAATGAACACTATTCAATTGGATGTGAATTGAACAGATTGAAAAGCGTTGATTTGCAGGAGAGGAGCAAAAATCATCCACTATGCGAAGAGAAGAAGGACAATAAAACATTAGAAAATTTACATCGTATCATTGAAAAGTCAAAACTACCCTTAATTATTATTTGTATATGTAAAACCTATGAAATAATAATAATATATTTAAATTTTAAAATAGAAATACTATATATAAAAAAGTAATAAAAATTATAAATAATAATAGTAACTAAAATAATAATAATAATAAAAATAAATATAAAATACATACTTAATAATAATTAAAATAAATTTATTAAATAATAATATTAACAATAATAAAAATTATTTTTTTTATTTGATTTGATTTTATGAAAATATTTTATATGTATTTATAAAATTTTAATTAACTAAAATTTATACAAAAAATATCTCATTTTATTATTTAAATATTTTATAAAGAAAGGTAAATTTGTAAACTTTTATTTTATAAATTTAGAAAAAAATAAAAATCTCCTTACCATCATCATATCATTCACAAACTTTAATAAATTTTCTTCCCAAATCCACTTTAATATACCATAATCTAAACAACCTCTTTCAACATAAGGGCCCATATCTTCATAAGAAAAGAAAATTGTGTTTAAATAGTCAACTAGTAAAGTATATTGATTAATAATACACAATTATTGTTTTATAAATCTGATTTATAATTTTACAGACTTCAATACAAAAAGTTTTAACTTTAGAAAATGTGTAAAAAGAGTGTACTGATAGCTCTGCCCTCATCATCATGCAAATCCGACACCATTTAACACAATGTTGTATTTGCCACTCGCGCTTGTTTCTTTCCAGCAAGTATCGTTGGAGGGAAATATTAATTGGATTTATATAATTTGTTAAGTCAAAAGCTTGTCCAAAATAATAAACATTCTCTTTTCTGCTTGTAAATCCGCAGTGACTATATACAACAGAGGAAGATACATAAATCGCAACAGGAAGAGCAGCAAAATAGAAAATAAAAGTGCGGACAGGTAACCCCTTTACTCTGTTTAAAATTAGTACAAAACCGACCAGAAAGAAGAAAAAAAAACACATCTTTTACAGCATAATAATAATAATAATAATAATAATAATTCGAAAGCTCTTTCACAAAACAAGAGCTGCGACCTGCGTCTGCCATACCCTGGCCCCTGTAACAACCCATAAAAGAGTACTTTATCTATGCTCTGCAGAACTCATTGATTAATTTTCCACGAGAGAGGAACATGCTTCCAGTTTGGGAAGCAAACTTCGCCACGCGTCAGCAATACCATTTGCAAGACGTGCCTGTCCTTTGGCAAATTCATGGAAAGCAATCCCAATATCTAATGTTTTCTGTTCCTGAAAACGCTCCATCTCTTCATTCATTAGTTTCACAATCGTCTCAAATGTATTCGTCGCCTGCTCACTCTCTGCCTTCAACTGCATGGCAAAATCTTGTCAGTCCATTTAAAAGAAATTGCATATAATTCTCATTAGTAGAGGTTAATATTCAAGCAAATTTGCCTCTTTATATTCATGCTCAGCTTCTGCAACTTTATCAGATCGAATCAGCATGAGCTTGTCACTGCATTGCAAACATATATATCAAAATATATGGCACCAAGACTTCTTAGGCTTTTATTCATATCACAGAATACAAGACAGAAATAAGGCTTTTATTTTGCATTCACATAAGCAGAAAAGAGCTTTTCTTTTAGGAAAGGGACCTTAGCCATAACATGATGTTTATATTATATCAAAAAGGAATTATTCTGCAGTAAAAATTAAATTAGGCAAATAATAAAAACAAGTAACCAGGAGTATACAGATTAATCTCCTTTAGCTTCATTGTTTCAGCCAGTTCACATTGTCTTCTGAAGGCATTCGCCCTCTCTGCTATTGTTGCCTGTTTCAGAATGTGAACCAAGAGCTTTAGATTGAAAAAAAAGGGTATAACAATCCATTTTTAGCAGAACTCATATGATTCGCATAACTGAATAATTGTTCTACTTAGGCAACTGGATATATATTTCAAGTAAAAAAAACATAATATTTTAATCAAGTTAGACAAATTAGTTATTAAATACTGAAAGAAAACGAGACCGGGACTACCTTAATAGATTGTACAGCTCGGACATAATCCTTCAATGGTTCTTCAAAATTCATCAAGAGCTGATGAGCCTATCATAGTAGGATAGTTTGTTTCAGTTTAATCCGTCAATAATATGTATATACCGTCATGCAAACATATGAATAACCAGTAAAATGTTGTCCAACAGCAAAACGTGAGAATTACCTCCTTTTGCAGCTTGACTGATAAAATCTCTGACTTCATCCCAAGTTCAGAGAATGCTTTCCCAAGAGCATTTCCTTCAGAAGCACCCAGAAGTTTTACTGCTTTTCCAAAATCAGACAGTGATTGCCCCAATTCTGCGTGAACATAATCAATTATGAATTTATCTTGTCGGAAGAGTGGATAAAAAGAGCACAAAATTATAAAACAGAAAGTAGATACAGAAGACAATAATACGAACCAAACCAGAATCTTAAATTGCATCATATACCTCTGTGCCTCTTCACAAGACGGTATGCATGTTTTTGAGCTTCAGCCAAGTGGTTTTCAAGCTCAAAGACGTAATGTTTCATCTTTTCATACTCAGGATCTGTTTCTTCAACTGGTTTCTCTTTCCCAAGAACAACATCACTCACTTTAGATTGCACATCCTGTCAAAATTCACATAAACAACAAATTAAGAAACCTGGATGAACAGTACACTCAACCAGATCGATTAGCAGAAGCTAATGTCTAAAGTAGAGGACAAATTGCAATCTGAGAGCTTGTTAGCGTGAACATATTCATATCAAAGGAAATTATCTGAGAATGAAATACTGAAGTGGCAGACTATCACATTCAGTAGCAGAATATCACATTAATCTAGCAAAATGCAACTACCAAGTCTACAGTTGTTTCAAGGAAAAAGCTAAAAACTGTTAATTTCCAAGTTCATTAATTACCCTATTATATGGTCGACATATCTTCCATGACAAGCTTATTTGTTAAAAACTAATACCATAATTAGCAACAGTTTCAGGTCAGCTAGTTATCCTGGCCTGAATTTTATACTAAAAGAAGAAACTCCATAGTAACTAATAATATTCATTTATACATTTTGTGAAATTCATTATAATAGCATCCTCTATTATCTAAAACAAAAATAGTTGAATATCATTAAAACTTGTAAAAAAATTTATCTTACCTTAAAAATCTGCATTAGATCGGCCGGCTTCTTCTTGAATATGCCAGTCTCTTGTGACCTTAATCGTTCCATTGTCTGCATAATATGTTTAATGAAATGAAGATAATCTAAGTTCATATTTTCGTTCTTAAAAAAATTCAAATATGGGAAAAAGAACAGATATCATAAAAATACAATATAGATACAAGAGAAAGGAATATTATAGAAAAGAAACAGTATTAATAAGACTTGCACATTCCATATTCCACTATCCAGTATGAACTATTGTTGCAAGATACTTACAAAATCAGTAACAATAATGTATAATTCAACTTTGGACTAAAATACAGTGCAGTAACAGCACAATGATAGAAGTGGTAGAAAATAGAGTAGAAAGAGAACCAAAGCAAATTGCATCTAAAATTGACACAGCTCCACAGAGGAATAAAGTCTACTGCAAGTGAGCCATCACCTCTTCTTCTGCCTGCAAAAACAACCTCAGGTCCTCACTTTGGTGAAGTTCACGGTGTGATGCTATCCTATTTACAAATACATCTAATGCTTGCCGCCTCATTTCAATAAATTCAGCACTGAAACGAAATTTCTCTGCAATAACAACCAAAAGGGAAGCCCAGATAGAACTTTAAGTGGCAACAACATTTCAAGGTTCCACTGAATAAATTAAAATCAAAATGCACAAATTTATCACAGGAACTTTGGATAACGATCAACATTTAACAGCAATAATATCAAGTCTAGAATGTATTTTTTATTAAGCATAATGCATGGCTTCTAGGATCTCAATCAGCTTAGAATACATATAAGTGATGAAAGTCTCATGTTAGTTGAACCACCAACTAAATGCACAGTTAATCTTGTCAAAGACATTCCAGCTCACACCAAATATATATATATAAATTCTGAAATGAAGTGCCAAAGAAATTCCAGATCACGCAATTTTTTTTTATTTAAATTTGAAAAAGAAAAGATTTTACTGTAACATAGATCAAACACATTAGAATTACTAATTCAAGCTACTAAGCTCCACCAGAAACCTGAGACTCTGGAAAGTAGACAAAAAGGTAAAGCGGATGACTAAATGCTCCAAAATTAATTCTGAATATAAAAGAAACCTATGATAATCTTTTTTGTTTGATCATGTGAAGAGTACTATTAAAAAAGCAGCAATTGCTCACTGAAATTGTTTTTGTGATGATAAATGAAAAGGGTAACATAAGTACCAAGAATCAACATGAGCTGAAGTCACAAAAGGAAGATAAAGCATTGAACAAGTATCAAGGTAGCAGCATTAACATACATATTCCAGTGACAATAGCTACTTTCAAACTATTCTTAAACTCACAATGACATTAGCGTACACAAGATCTTACCTACAGCACTTTTCTCTGGAAGAGGGGGAATGAAAATGCCTTTGTACTTCTCAAAAAGGCGATCACGTAACCAGACAAAGTCACTGTAACGTCGGATAACAATCTTCTCAGGTGCTTGATATTCAGGGAAATTTGTCTGCCAAATTGTTTCAGATGATGAAAAGTTACACATCTTCCCCCATGTATTATAGTGGTGGTAGGAAACTATAACTCATAATGAAAAGAATATTTTTCCATTTAAAATAAGGGAGTAAATAATCAAGGGTCTAACTAATGAGTTTACCTAAGTCCTTTAAGAAAAAAGTTTGCTAGCGAGTTGAACAGATTAATGTTTCTAACCCGTAAACTTGTCCGGTTTTATGATTACTCGCAAGTTTGAAAACCCTGTCAACTTTGTTTGTGTGTTCCCATGTAATAAATGCTTTATTTCCACTTAAAAACTATATTTTTTGTTTCCTTAATTACTGTAGCATTTGAAAGTTCATAAATACCTGCTCAATGAATTTCAAACAGATCATTTAAAGTGGTAGCTAATATTTACAAACTAGTAGACTGAGCAAAATAAGAATCAAAGTGACAAGGCATTTAGAATAATAAGATTTTGAGACATGATTTCAGCTTATAAAAAATTGTCCATTATCCTAAAGAATTAAACCTTCCCCGCTTCTACAAAACCGTAGGCAATTTTTTTTCTCAAGCTGTGTGTTCCATTCACTTAATACAACAAGCAGCAATCAAGCTCAATCTCAAGCTCAATCATCAACCAACAAGCACACCCCCTCTACATTCATAATCACAAATGTTTTGGCTGTTTCCCCTGGACCGCGCATTTTGAGTCCATACACAAACCTGCGCTAAAGATTTCAAATTCATTCTACAGGTGAACGCGCCGTTATTTGCACTTCAAGGATGTACACTTGCCCACACGGTTAATACGGAAGAGGAAGAAGGATCCCATTTAAAGGTGGAATAGCAAACACAATTTTTGTATTCTCACCTCCTATAAACACTTCCTATTAGCTTAAGTGACCAAAATGTATTTTCCTAATACACACCCTTGCGCTAATTATGTCCAACACGACACTCTCGAGGTCTGCACACAGTTATAGGGAGGAAAGGAGAAACTCTACGAATTACCCTAAACAGTAACAAGAGAATGAACAACATCAAACCAATGCACATCTCAATTCACTAAAGCAATCCAACGAATTTCAGCTTCTAACTAATTTCTCTACATCACAATGTTCAACAAATTCCAATCATCACAATTCCTCGGAAATGGATGTCAATTAACCGCATTCATCAAAGCCAATCGGTTACTCCTGAAAATCCAATCCCGGCACGAATATCGATACACCGATCACCGAAAAACCCCCTCCCAAACTAAACCCCACTCCTCGGCGGAATCAATCACACAAAACCCCGAGATTCCACTATATCGGCTCCTCAACTCTTCGAAACTGACAATGCGGTCGAAGTTGAGTTCACGAAAAACTCCAACAACCTCCGTCAACTCGAAAACCGCAGCTGGACTTAGATTCAACAAGAAATTTCAAAACCAAAAGTAAAATAAAATAAAATAAACAATAATAGATAACGAGAAATGAAAGAAAAGAAGAGTAATCAGACGAATGATCGAAAGTACTTTGGTGATGACGCGGTAGGAGATGTAGGATTGGACGCCATTGCCGAGCTTAACGGGATCGGTGACAGAGACGGAGAGGAAGGGCTGCGAAGAGGAAGGAGATCTAGGGCTCTGCGACGAACCGGAGATAGTTCTCTGCTGTTCCATACCGCCAAACAGCCGTCAACATGCAATAAAAAAAAGAAGGAAAAGAGAAAAAAGGTTGAAAGAAAAAAAAAGGAAGAAGGTTGTGCGCGGTATTTGCGAAATAGAGTGGGGATAGAATTGTAATTACGTTTGAGTTCATGGTTTGGGGGCGAGCGAGTGTGGCAGTGGCTCCACAAAGAACGTGTCCCGATTGAGAGAAGAGAAGAAAATGAATGAGTTGCAGTTTGGGACGGTTCAATAGGGCCCACGATGTGGTTTACGGCTCAACTCTTCCTATTTTCAACGCAAAATCTGCCTCCAAATACTACACTAACATTTAATTGTATGCAATCATTCCAGCATATTTATCCAATTATATAAATATATTTATTTTACTCACCAAACTCCCAATTAATTCCTAATTAATATATTCATTTATTTGGTATCCCAATAATATATATACATATGATAACAAGATTCAGTTACAACATTTTATATACCAAATTGTAATTACAAAATAACTAACTATGCTTTTTAGTTATCTAAATATTTATTTAAGAGACTCAAAGATCTATAAAACTCACTCCATTTTATTATTCAATACTTGGTATATCCAATATCAACAATTAATTTAGAAAATATTTTATTGAATAATACCTGTGTGATGTCGGGTCTAAGTAATGTTGGTTCACTTGATACACAATTCGCTGTCGTGCTGTAGTTTCCGAATCCTTCAATGTTCTTCCTCTCCTACAGCATGTTCTGCCGGTCGGGGTACCTGCGATTGCACTTAACGCTCAAGTAAGTCCTTGTGATTGGTCTATTCTTTCAGGATATGAAAACGTACATTTTTCCCTTTTAGAAGTCTTCTTTATAGGTTGACTTGGGCGTCCACCTGTGTGAGCCAGATAATCAGTTCACCAAAATGTCTATAGTGATCCTCATGTGTGTATAGTGGCTTTTTGATATCATGAGAGTGTATTTTGAAGTATGTCTTTGACTGCTTTCTTACCACGTATTTATTATGTCATATTTATTAATTCATGTCATCGGTCGTACGGGGTCCAACCGGTAGAAGTAACAAACTTAATTGTGTGCATGTGTCTATATGAAAAGCTGAAAGCCCTACAATCTAAGAATTTTAATATTTGTAGTAGAATAAAATTTACGAGATATTGGAAGTGGAAATAAAAGGTTGAAATATTTGAAAAGCATGGTACATTGGAAGAAAGGTACTCTTAAAATGAAAGATAAAACAGTATAGAAAGAGCAACATTATTGTAGTTTTTCTAAAATTTGTTTTTTTATGTTTGACTTTTGTAAAAGCTGTTGAATGAGATAATCGGTTCAAACGATAATATCAAAATTCGGTTTGTGGATTGAGCTCAACCTCGTCTTTCCACGAATATGTTTGAGGCGTGAGTTAAATGTTATGGTATTATATGTTCATATAAAGTGTGATTTGCCCGGTTAAATATTTCTATATGTGTACCAAGTTTAGTTTTTGATAATAATGAAGAAGAAATTCATTTGTAAAAGATTGTTCGCTGAGAATTATTTATTCAATTCCACAATATTATGCCTAATGTTTTTTCTTCCTTTTTTTCATAATTTTGAAAGTTACATGATTTTTTAAACTAAAATTTGTAGGTTTTCCGTACTTTTTACCATTTCCTCATTCAAAACTTTTTTTTTTATTTAACTCATGAACTTGTCTTTCCTATATTTCTTTAATGATATATCTAATTTAATTTTACATAATTTAGAAATTAAATTCAATAACAGTTTAAATATATATTTCTCTTGATTCATTAAAATATTAAAAAAAAATCAAAATGGCTAGTTACTCGTATTTTAATTTTTTATGTAAGTAAAAAACGTGGTTTAAATATTTCATTTATTATTAAATATAAGCTTGTGCAGAATTACTTGCATGCAAATATATTTAGATTTTGAAGGCTACTCTCTTCTTTCTTTTTCCTATGCTTACCATTTTTTAATAATACCAGTCACTTCTTCACGATTTTTTTTTTCATTTCATTTCAACAAGGAATCTTACATAGAAAAACCTTTTTTTTTAAAAGTTACAATAACATTTAATTACCTATATATTTATTCAATTTCACAACGTTACGCTTACCATTTTTCCTATTTTAAACTTTTTTTTGATAACTTTGAAACTTACATGATTTTTAAAACTAGAGTTCGTTGGCGTTCCGTTGTTTTTTCCATTTACTTATTCAGAACTGTTTGTTTCATTTCCATCGCTTAAATGTTTTTATTTATTTATTATTATGCTTATTTTAATATTCTTAATTTTCTCATTGTTTCAGTGCATTTGTTTAGTTGCATCCATTTTTTCAAACATTTAAACTTTTTTATTCTTTTTTCAACATTAATTAGTCTCACATATTTTATTGTTTTCAAATATTAATATTTTATTATTATATTTTAAGCTTTTCGAATTCTTTTATAAATACAAAACTATGGTTCAATTATATCATTTGTTATTAAATATAAGTTTTTTTTTAGAATTAATTGCCCATAAATATATTTTTATTTCGCAAGATTACTTTCTTCAAAAAAGGTTTTCATTTGCTTATATTTTTTTTATAATACTTAAAGTTAATCAATTTGAATTTTTTTTTTGGTTTCTAAGTTATCTTTATATGAACCAATTAACAAAATTGAAGCACTTAATTGACTACAAATTACAAGAAATTAAGAAAACTACAAGTGTAAGTACAATTAAAATCTGGCAGGGAAAACTTGAAATTTGGTTCCTAAAGAAGGCCATTTTCTGGTGATGTGGTAATAATAAGTGGCATTTCCTTGTTAGCTGAAAATGTTTGAGTGTTCCTACCACTCTTTCTCCTAGGCTTTGCCTCTCCAAGCATCATTATAACATCCCTCATGGAGGGTCTCTCCTTGGGGAACTTGGCAGTGCATAGAAGTGCTATCTTGAGAACTAGAAGCATCTCTTCTTGAACATACTTGCAGTTTCCTACACTAGGGTCTAATGCTTCATGTGGAGATTTTTTGTCTATCTTCCTCCTAATCCACCCTACTATGTCCATACATTCTCCAAACTCCGGATCTAAGGGCCTCTTTCCAGTCACTAGCTCCAACAGAACCACTCCATAACTGTAAATGTCAATCTTTTCATCCACTTTCAGGGAGTATCCATATTCTGCCAATAAACCAGGGAAATGGTTAGCAATATAAATCTTGTAAAGATAAGAAGATGAAACATTTATTCACATACGTAGAGTGTCTTCTTTTCTATCGAATAAATGAGTATAAATCCTATCTTATGAGATAGTATTTTAAAGTTAAATTAGACGTAAAGTCCATTTTTTAATATGATATGAAATCTATTTAGAGTCTCTTACAATGAAAGCTATTGACCTTATTATGTCGGAATACTAAAAATATATAATCTTATGTAAAATACAGATTTCTCAACCTAAATGTTATAAAGTTAAGTTAAAATTAAAATTTCCTTTTAACAATCCTGTTTTGACAATTGAAAGATATGTTTTTGCTTAGGATTTAACTAGGGACTCTCTAACATTCATTCTGAAAATTGAAAAAATAATAGTGATTAACCTGAAAAAGTATATATGAACTAGTAACTCACCAGGGGCAATGTATCCATAAGATCCAGCAATCATGGAGACTGTTTCATTCTTCCGGAGCATCATCTTGGCCAATCCAAAATCTGCTATCCTTGCCTCAAGATTTGCATCAAGAAGTATATTATTTGACTTTATGTCTCGATGGATAACAGGTGGATGACAATCATGATGAAGATAAACAAGTCCTTCTGCAATTCCTAGAGCTATGTTATATCGGGAAACCCAATCTACAAGTAATCTCCCTGATTGTTTACCATGCAGGGCATCTCCAAGGTTTCCATTGTGCATAAATTCATAAACTATCATCACATCAGCGTCATTGTAAAGAAATCCCAATAGTCTAACAATGTTCCTATGCCTTAATCTCCCTAAAAGATTCACCTCACCAACAAGGTCATCACTGCTGCTTCCTACTTCAATATCAGATCCTGATCTCCACAACTTCTTCACAGCCACGATTGTACTTGATTGTGGTATCTCAGCCTTGTAGACAACCCCAGTCGCTCCCATACCAATCATGTTTGTATCCTTGATGCAACATAAAATCTCACTACTTGTAAAATCAAGCCTCTGAAAGGCCATCAATCTCCATGGCCACCCCTTCCTATTCCTACCCTTATAAAATCTTTCCGGAAAGCACAATCCATCAGTGTACCACCTTATGTATAAAGATCTTGCTACCATAGTTGTAACCCCAATGGCTAGCATTGATGATATTCCAATGATCCATCCAACAATAATGTGCTTTGCATGTGAGCTCCCATGCCTTAACGGATATGCAGAGTTTTGGCCACATGGAGGGAGGACAGCACCACATAAGCCAGCATTGCCCACAAGATCATTTGGGTTTATTGTTCTTAGCACTCCGTTTTCTGGGACAGGGCCTTTTAACTTGTTGTGCGAGACATTGAATGTTTCCAGAGCTGGAGAAATACCAAAGCTTTCAGGTATTTGACCACTCAGAGAGTTGTTGGCAAGATCAAGAATGGCCAATGTAGGCATGCTTGCTAATGCTTTTGGGATTTCACCCGTCAATTGGTTATTCTGTAGGTTCAAGTTTACCAATTTCTGGCATGATGCAAGGTTTGGAGGAATGCCTCCAGAGAGTCCATTCGATGAGAGATCAAGGACACCTAGTGAGGGACAATCCTGGAATTCATCTGGGATTTCACCTCTCAAGTTGTTGTTTGAGGCAATTAGAGTTTGCAGATTTGGAATGGAAATAATGGTTGAAGGAAGAGAAGAATGGAGATTGTTAATGGAAAAATCAATGAAAGAAAGGGATGTAGAAGAACCAATGTCATTAGGAATTCCACCAGTGAGACTATTGTTTGCTAATTCTAACCTCTGAAGCTTCCTAAGCATACCAAGACCCACAGGAATTGTTCCAGAAAGAAAATTGTTCTGAATTCGAACACGGACAATTGAAGGACATGTTGACAGGCTTGCTGGAATTGGACCCACGAAGGCATTATTGAAAAGTATGAGCTTGGTGAGATAGCCCTTGGTGCAAAGAGTTTCTGGAATCTCACCAGTGAGCAAATTGGATGATACATCCAACCACTGCAATGGTGAGTTCTTGCCAAGGTTTCTAGGCAATGACCCTGACAAGGAATTGTTCCATAGCTCAAGCACCTCAAGTTGAGGCAAGTCTCCAAGGCCAGAAGGCACAGGACCAGATAGCCGGTTACGCATGAAGTTCAGAAGCTGTAAATTCTTCAGCTGACTTATTTCAGCCGGTATATTTCCTGATAGCATGTTGTCTGAGAGATCCAGCTGCACCAATGAAGTCATGTTGTCAATTGTGAGTGGAATCTTGCCTTCTAATTTGTTTTTGTACAAGAAAACTGTCTTCAACAGTTTGAGCTTTCCCAACTCGACTGGAATTTCACCACCAAGATTGCCTTCTGCTAAATCAAGATACATTAGCTTGGTGAGATTTCCAAACTCTGCTGGAATACCACCTTCAAATTCATTGTATCCAATGATCATGCACTCCAGTGATGAAAGTTGGCCCAACTCTCCAGGGATTTCTCCAGTGAGATTATTCCCAGACAAACCCAGGAACTTCAGCTTGTGCAAGTTACTGAAGGATTTTGGAACTGACCCTTCAAAGAAGCTGCCTCTGAGATCCAAAGTCTCCAAGGAAGAGGCATTTCCAAGATCCCCAGGAAGAAAACCAGAGAAATTGTTGCTGGAAGCATTTAAGGTCATTAGTCCCAATGCCTTTCCAAGGCCTAATGGAAAGTCACCAGTGAAGAAATTCTGGCTCACATCAAGACTCTTAAGTGTGGTGAGATTGACTATGGATGATAATGATGAGGAAAATTCGTTGCAACACAAGTTGAGAGAAGCAAGACTCTTTAGCCTTTGTATCTCATTGGACACAATGCCACTCAGATTCATGCGGGAGAGATCAAGGCTCTCTACTTCTCCACCTGAGTTGCAGTGGACACCAGTCCAGTCACAATGAGCTGCACCCTTCCCTTTTGCTTTGTCCAACAATTTCCAATCAAGAAGGCTATTCAATGGATCAATTAGAGCTGCTTTTATAGAAAGTAAAGCAGATGCTTCATCATTTGGTGCAGATGCAAAGACATGTGAGAAGCAGCAAATGCAACAGAAGTAGAAGAAAAACTGAGTTTTCAGCTGCATCTTTGCTGTTCTTCTTTTGTTTGATCAGTGTCTCACTCAGTTGTTCACCATTTGCAGTCTACTGGAGGAGAAGGGTGATCATGTGGGGGTTGGACAGAACACTGACAGAGAGTGACATCTCAAGTTTGAGAGGAAAGGACAGAAGAGGATGGTTAAGTAGTTGATTGGATATAATGATAAACCATTGATTAGATGTGATCTCTTTCAAGAGCTTTTCAGGATAGTGCATTGGTATTACAAGGCAGACACTAATGTTAATCTAAGGACGGTGAAGCTTTGGAATTATTGGAACTTCCTCCGACATAAAACATGGGAGAGAATGTGGCCCTTCTTACTTGGTTACTTTCTAATTCTTCCTTTATGTCTATTCATCTCATCATTGTCAACTTGATGCAGAACTAATCATGCACTTATTGCATTTTTTATACATTAAACAACTCTTCTTTCTTTCTTATTTCTTCACTATCAATCCCTTTTAAGGCAATTGCATTATTGATTACAAAATTGAGAATAATGGAATGAAAGAATTTTCTTCTGCATTGAGTGGAAGATCGAGCTGAGTTATTTGTTTATTTAGTTTCACCCTTCTGACTTGTTTCTCTCTAGCTTGGTAATAAATAAATCAATACATAACAAATTTTTGTACTTATGCCTACCATTTCCCATATGATATATTCATAATTGATATTTTATAAATCATTTTTATTAATAAATAAGTTGTTAGTTATACAAAAGATAAAATTTAATCACTGGATTATCTTCTTTTATCTCCAATACTATCAATTATAAAAAAAACAATTATTAATGATTGTTCATAATTTTTTATCCTAAAAGGTGGTATACCAATATATTAATGTCTCCATCAGAGGATATGAATTTTTCTATATTAATATGAATTTATCTCTTTTATTTTCTTTTTGACTTAAATGTTATTTGTAACTAAAAGCGTAAATGAAATGCTTTTTTAAGAAACATTATGTGTCAAGTTATCTCTATGAGTATAACATATAATGTTCCATCTTGTACAACACATAAGCTATCAAATATTCACCAAGTTATATCTATGAAATAATATAAAATACTATAAACCATAAAGCAACTAACTATGCATTGATTTATAATCATGTTGTAAAATGTTACATCTTAAAATGTTATGCATAAATGTAAAAGGATAATAATGCATTTTTTTTTAAAAAAACAAGAGCAACAAGCCATGTATAAACAATAAAATATAATCTTAAAATGTTTCAAATGTATTATAAAAAATTCATGTAAATATTTTAAAACTTAGTTTTTTCAACGAGTTATTTAAATCCAAAATATTCATGGGTACTAGATTATGTATATTATTATTTTCCATCTAAATTATTCAATCCAGATCTTGATATTTGTGAAGTCTTGAAAGTCAATTAGGTTGTCACGAAAAAATAATTAACCTATTATAGGACATACAACTACAATCACTTCTTAAATATTACTTTTAAAATTGGAATTAATATGAGTTTATTTATCATCTTTATTTCACATTTGCATCAGAACATGTATATACAATTTGACAGTTTATAACAGAGATTTAATCAGCAACCAGAAATTTGGCAGTTTATGGCAGTTTAAAGTAGAAGTTCCTAGCTATTACATTGTTAAGGTAATTTTGTAACCTCGTTTACATTAAGAGCTTTCAGAACCTTGAGTTGTTAATAAACAGTATCATACCAGAAAGCATCTTGCCATGCTACTTTAAGTTTGTTCCATGATTGTTAAAGCTGAATTTCTGAAGAATTGAAAGGGTAACTTCCAACTATGACAAAGATTCAGAAATGATGCATAAATGGCCCAACTAGCACGGCTAAAGTTAGGATCCACCAGAACCTTGTTCTCATTATTATTATTTTCTTCAAAATCCAAACCAAAACCTCAAAACCATGTGATTATCAGAATCTTTTAAGAAAAAAGTGAAGAAATTGTGTCCCCTCCTATCCTCTTATTTTGTATCCCTTTAGGAAGGAAAGGAAGAGAAATAGGAAAAATATAAAAATCGAAATATCAGAACCATTATCCCCTGCACATTTAAAGATTTTAGCATTATAAATGTGAGTTATTCGATATGATTAAAAGATGGAATCTTTCCATGTTAAAGGGAGAAGGAAACATGAAAATAAGACAAATTCTACTCTCCATACAAAAGGGAACCAAAATATTATGAGGTATTCTTAAAACTAGAGCATCAGTTTCGACAAGAACTGGAGTAACATACACTCAATTCATCGTTTGTTGCATACTAGAAATAAATGCAGAGAAACATGTACAAAATCTAAAAGTACTCAAATGAATCTGGGGATTATTTATGTTGATTTCTGAAGGAGATTTTCTATGTCCATAGAGAAAGAAGAAGCAAGCAAAAGTGTAACAGATGATCTTAATTTGATGACATTGGGAATGGAGAATAGAGAGTAAAGTATCAGAAAAAATAGAGAACAGAAGAAAATGGGAGGAAAGTGGTGCACTAAATCAATTATGGTGTGAGCCCACCAACTGCAACTTCTATCAGATCAAAATTGTTTCTTTTTTTGTTTTTGCACTTTTATCTCTTTCAATATCCACATGCATGCATGTGAAGTGTTGGATTTCAGATAGTGATGATGAATATCACTGCCCTTTTTATTATTTGGAAATTGGAACACATTTGGCACCTGTTTATGTCCTAGAACAGATGGATGCCACGTGAAATAGCAGCTTCCTGGTGAAGTACATTTTTTTTTCATTATTATTAGAGAGAGAGTGAGTGTGTGTGAGTGAGGATTTCAAAATACTGAATTAGTCACATTTTGAATTATTTGATGCCTGTTCTTTCTCAAACTTATACCTTTTTTAATAGTGGAAAATGGGAATCCAAGGTAAGAGAATGTTGAAAACATTGCTTAGGTGTGTCCATTGTGCCAACCAAAATCAGAACCAACCTTTCACCATTTTAAAAATGAAAAGAAAGAGAAAGCCCATATTTACTCACAGCAAAGAGATTCCAAAACTGGATCATGCTGCTCCTAATTGCACATGTTCACTCTTCTTACTGGAACAGATTATCATTTTCCAAACTTGTTTATCTTTTCTTTATATTTTTGGGCACCCCTTGATTCAAACTTTGATATATGCAAGTGAAGTAACACATTCATGCCATGAATTTTATGCTTTTGCACTTCAAATATATACAACTAAACCTAATGATCTCACATCATATTCTTTAGGCCTTATAAGTATTGGGCCTTGTTCTTCTTTATGGTTTTACAAAATTATTTGGCCAAAAACTTATGGATTTCAATATGGAAGACTTCAATTTATTTTTCATTCTTATAATTTTGTTAATGTGCAATTCTGTTTCTAATCTCGATTCACCAACTTCTCACTGGCATTGATAGTCACTTTAGGTGATGTCCAAGTTTGTCTATAAAAAACATTGGATTTTCTCATTTTCCTGTTCTTAATTCAGACAAATATATTTATATGTATAAATTACCACATGACATAATAAAAAATTTGCTAAGTGTATCATAATTTGTCAAAGATAACAATGTTTTCTTTTGAGTTCTTTTCTAAGTATTGTACTGTCAAATAACAGAACACCGAGGAAGTCATCCTCCAAGACACATGACATCTATGTTTTCTCTTCATTATATCTAACATTATTGTTCATTCTACTGCAATATTACCTATGTCTGCTGCATCTACACAAATTTGGCACTCTGTCTTGGGCATGTGCCACCTAAAATTGTTAAACAACTAATGAGTCATTGAAATGTTACATATAGCTCAAATAATAATTTCTATGAATCTTGTGTTTTGGAAAAATTATACCAATTTTCATACATTGCTTCTATGACAATATAATAAGCCTCTTGATCTCATTTTCACTGATATTTGGGACTCTGCTCTCACACCTTCAACTAATGGATCTCATTATTATATCATTCATTTTTGCAGAACTCTATAAATTATTGGTTGTTTCTTTTTCATACCAGAAGTGAAGCATTACAAAGTTTCATTAAATTTAAAACACTTAATGAAAATTAGGTTAGTACTAAAATCAAAAACTTCATTCTATAAGCTATACGTTCTAGAAAGTTTGTTAAAAAATTATGATCTAAATGCTCGTTTCAAAACACATTTCATGTGTTCCAAAAAAAAAAACATATTATTGAAGATATTATATATGTTCTTGAAAACTTATTTTAGAAACTCTATTATGAAAATCTTGTTCTGAAAATTCTGTTTTAGAAAGTGTAATCTAAAAATCTTGTTTTTCAAATCATGTTCTGAAAATTTTGTTACAAAAGTCATGTTCCAGAAATTTTGGAAAGCTTATTTTTTAATATTTTCGGAAGTCACTTTTACAAAGAGGAAAAGGGTCATTTTAACATTTTGCAGTGCAGTTAGAAATTATAGGGGTGCAGGAAGAAAAGCCATCAAAATGATAAAAAAAGCCCATTTGAGTGGTGCACAGATTTACGCACACAAAAAAGCCTCTTTTTTTTATCGAAAAGAACAATAAAATATCATATTTGTGATGTGCATCATCAGTAAGATATCATGTCAGCATGTTCAATCCAATTTCACCCAAAAGATCACTTTCACCCACAATCCTACTAATTTACTAATATCTATTTTATTTAGCCTCTAAAAGTAAAATATATTTATTTTAACTCTTACTGTAACTTTTTATTTTAGTTTTGAATGTCATTATTTGTAGATTTGATAAAATGATATATGTTGGCAGTATTGCTGTTAAATATAAAAAATTAACTAATTACAAAAACCATAAAATAAATTTAATCCAGACCAAAAGTAAAATCTAGAAATAACAAATATCATAATGGGTGTAACGTGTATCATTCGTGAGATGCCATGTCAGCATCTTCAATCGATTTTGACAAATCTGACCAATGTCACACACACACAATCCTTTCCAAAAAGTGAAGAATTATCATCACAAATGAGTGGCTATGTTTGTTACACACCAAACATTTTTTTTGGACCACAATTTTATAGCCCTTTATGCTAGAGAGAGTGCTATTGTGAACTGCATCTCTCTCCTTCTGGCAATGGCAACTCTGCACTCTCTTGCATTGTCTTCTCCTTTCTCCAACTCACTTCACAAACCACCCTCATACTCAGGTACCATCACCCTCTTTCAACTTGCCTTCTCTATCACCTTTTCCATTTTTCCATGAAATGTTTGTCTGAGATGATTTTACAAGTAAGTCTGATGAAATTATGTTGGACAATGTATGTTCTCCTACTGAATTTGATCATATTTGTTAGTTAGAAAAAAAAGTTCATTTTCTTCTCTTCAGCATGCTTGGGGACTCAACATAAAGGATTCATCTAAAGTTCTTACAACTGAAATCAATAATTTTATTCGAATTTATTTTGCAAGGTTAAGGCCTTTGAGTAATTTTACACTCAATATGGTTTGCATCTGTCATGAGACCCTTGGCACTTGGCATTATAGGAGGCAAAATAAGAAAATAGGATTAACAAAAGGAGGTGGCATTGCATTCTTTTTCTGTGTTTCTGATCTCTTTTTTTCTTGATATGATGCTTCATTTTTCATTATACATTTCAGTACAATTTTTTAAATTTTAGTTTTGAAACTTCTATCGATTTGATGTAGTTTCTGCTTGACCACAGAACATTGATGGACCAAACTGTGTCATGTTCTTGAACACATGCTAAGAGGTCAAATGTTGCTTTGCCTAATTTTAACCTTTTGTTAAGCAAAAGGGGGCTTTTGGTGGTATCTTTTGACTGGTGATATTCCATGTTGTAGAGAAAAGTGACAGTAAAACCAAGAATCTACAATTCTTAACAGAACAAACACTTTTCTAATGCTGTCAAAGTATATGAAGTAATGTTAGAAGGCCTTTGGTTTCAAACTGCAATGCACCATTCTATGTTCAAAGCAGTTTCTTGCATCATCTTCATTTACCCTTACCCTTGATCCCAAAATATAGAAGTTAGGTTCTTTAAACATTGAAAATACAGCTAATATCTCTGTAGTGTGTAGCACTAACAACATATAAAGTAAGGCTGTGAACATGATGCCCTCTTTGTTTATGCAGTCCCATCTTCAATTGTCCATCAAAGTATAAACTCCTCATTCAATGGTCAAACTTTGCGCATGCCATGTTTGAGGTTACCTATGCTAACACAAAAGAGTGCCATGCACATGCCTGTTATCATGATGGCCAAACCAAAGATACAGTTCATCCAGGGAACTGATGAGCAAACAATTCCTGATGTGAGGCTGACCAAATCAAGGGATGGAACAAATGGCATGGCTATCTTCACATTTGATCAACCTTCAGTTTTCGATTCTTCAGGTGAAATTGGTGATATCACTGGATTTTACATGATTGATGAAGAAGGAGTCCTTCAGTCAGTGGATGTAAATGCTAAATTTGTGAATGGTAAGCCCTCAATAATTGAAGCCAAGTACATAATGCGGACTCCAAGGGACTGGGATAGATTCATGAGATTCATGGAGCGATACTCTAATGCAAATGGTTTGCAATTCATCAAAAAATGAGTTAATGTTCTAATTCCGCTCTTCTATTCTTTCGCCCTTTTGTCAACAAGTTTGTTTTCTGCAATATAGTTCATCTGCATGTAACTTCAATTGCATACTCATGTCTTTTCTGACACCAAGATTTTATGAAATTTTGCTTGTAATGAAGCTCTGTACCTACCATGTAACCCATTTCCTATAGCCAACTTGGAAAGCTCATCATTCAATGAGTTCCTTTCTACTATTCTGCTTTGAATAAACAAGAAACTGTGTCAGCAAATATACCATTCATATGTTTCCATTTAATAGCTTATTCATGGATTTATGTACTTTTTAGAGGGTGTGGAAAAGTGAAAGTGTGAGAATTTGAGAAGAAAGTGGGAAGAAAATTTGGTGTGTTTGGATTAGGGTATGCTAGTCTGACTGCGTGAGTAAAGTTAAGTTTAATGAAGTATGTGAGTGATGTAAGTAATATGAATGCATACACTCTACATGGTTTTCTCTCCTCTCCTTCCCATTCTCTGCAATGGTGAGAAGCAAGTTCCAGCCCCCAATCATCCACTTCTCCACTCCCCCACTCCTCTCTATTTGCTGATCCAAACAGGGAGTGCATCCTAAGTTCCGTCTGCAGGACAGTACATCCCTGATCCTAACAGGTGATCCTAACAGGTGTAAGAGTGAGGGCTGATACCTGGATGATGAAGTAGTGTTAAACCACCTGTAAACAAGTATCTCTTTTTCAATGTGAGATTTAGAGTCAAACTTAGATAGCTAGCATACTTACTCATGGAATAAAGACTCTTCCAAACCAAATTATCATGAAACTAAGTTAAACAAATTTAAAAAACTAAATAGTTATTTTAATTTAATGACTGTTGTTTTACTTTAATGTTTTCCTTTCCGCTATTGGAGGATGTACACGATTTTATATTATTTCACAATTTATTCCTTGTCGCTTCATTAATTTATAAATTTACTAATCTGTTAAATTCACTAATTTTTTAAAAATAATTTTTAATCTATTAGTTAATTAATATATTAATTTTTATGTTTTGTTTCAAATAAGAGGGGAGAGTAGGAGAGGAAAGAAAGTAGATATTGATATTGTTTGCATTGAGTGAAAAGGAATTAAGTGAAAAGATTATATTTGATTAATGTGATGAAATAAACTATTTTACATATTAATACATTTAGAAAATGATTAATAAAATAATTTTTTAACAACAATTTGTTGTAAAAAGTATTTAAAATAAATAAATTAGAATTAAAATAAATTTATTATAAAATTTAATAAATAAAATTATATCTTTTAAACAATAGTATATTAAAATAATTTACTTTAAAATCATTAAAAGTTAATTAAAATTATTTTAATTTATGTACTATTTTTATATTTATATTTTAATTATTTATTAAAAATAATTATAAAGAAAATATTAATGTATATGATTACATATGTGACTTTAACAGCTCCTTTTTTTAATTATTCCATTTCTATTTTTGTACTTTCAATTCAATTCCTTGTGTGGAGTAAATCATCTACTAGTAACTCATAATATATTACTTCAATATTAATTAATCCATCAATCCATTCATTAATTTATTAATTCAATAATTGACTGATTCATTCATGCATTAATTTATTCATTTATTAATTCATGGATTGATTAAGTGATTTATTAATTCATTAATTTCTTTATTTATTTAAGTTATCAATACACAATATTAATTTATTATTTCCTAGCATATAGAAATTAAATTTTAAAATATTTAAAAAAATCTTTACTTATTTAAGTTTAAAAAGAAAAAAATCAATAAAGTAAATGCTATTGAGGAAAAACAAATCACCACTTAGTGTAGCTTACATGTGCACCAACCTTGGTCCATCAGCAATGAAAGCTGAGCAGGCTCTGCCTCTCCCAGAGTGTATTTGGGTCCCCCTATTTCAACAATGTCAGCATATTCTTCAAGTTAGTCTCTGCAAAAAGGTGTCATCTATTATATGGAAATTTACAGTGAACTGTAAAAGGTATACCAGTATAAATTTGTGGAAGTATCATCAATCATTGACAGAGTTTGATATTTGTTTACAACTCATTATTTTTATCTCTCTAAACATATCAACTTTTTACTCTAACATGGTTTATCTAGTTGCTCTCGATTTCTACTGTGGACAAATAGGAAGAAATTACACGCACATAAACAGGAAAGGTTTTTTATAGGATGAAAACAGAGTGCTAACAATGACAATTGCTCAGTATTGACAGCTAAACAATTCCATTAAGGACAAAATTAACATTTACCACACTGTCATACATCAAAAAACACTAAACATTTGAAAGTATGATGAAGTATTTCCTCAAACCAAATCTACACGTCAATACAGTTCGTTTCACATATAAAAGAAGTTATCAAAACTTTTGTCCTGCTGTCTATAGGGTTTTCTGCTACCGACTGTTTATTGGCCATTTAACAATCAGTGATATCCATCGGACACAGTATTATGTAACAATGTGGAATTTCATATTTTAGTTAATCAAATCTTAGATTTAACTAGCTACCAATTTATTTACCCAAAATATTGATACGGGAATTATACAGACTAGAAAGCATCTGGAGTGGAAAGAAAAATTCTCATACGTTTCTCTAGTTGCTTCCATTATAGGTAGCTAAACAACGCATGTGCATTCACAAAATGAAGTAACCCAATATTCTAATAAAATGAACGAACCAATTTAACTATGCTCATACATTTCTAGTTGCTTCCATAGGTAGCTAAACAACGCAGGTGCATTCAGCAAATTAAGTAACCCAATATACTAAAATGAATGTATTTAACCTTGAACAAGGGAATCAGACAATAAAACAGTGCAAAAGTAGAAAATAGTAGAACGTTTACTCAACTGAAAATAATATAATATCTCAACAATTTTCGAGTGTGTGTGTGGTGGGGGGTGTTTGATGCAGCGGAGAAATGATAATATTCAACTGATCTATCCCTGACTTCAATGGTTAAACTTGTTCGGGTTTACCATTAATTGTAATAAATGTTTATATTTCCTATATGAATCAAATGAATAAAACTATTACATGAAAGGAATTATTAAACCTCCCAAAGCATTCTACGAACCACTGAGGAGTGAGGAGAATACACGAAGCAGAAATCAGAAAAAATCTATAACACAAAAATGTGTAAAGCAAAGAATATATCTCCAGATGGGGGTTTCAGTGAGGAAACTTGATCAATATCCTTAGAAATGTTCAGCAGTAAGTTCACAGCAAGACCAAATAATAATTTGTAATTCCTCCCCAATTCAAAAGCATTTCGAAGTCTGCATTAAGCCGAAATGCAGCACCCTGCAGTTCTTTTACCCTTTCTTCCCATTATGATTGATTTACTTGCTCATTCTTCCAAGAATTTTTTGCAGCTTCAGAAGAGGAATCATTGGAATCTCCACTACCACCCTTTGGTTTGGAGAAGAAAGGATCCCATTCATGAGGTCCTACCTCATGCTCTCCCTCAGGCAACAAAGCGTATTTCCAACTGTTTTCCTCAATGAAGCCGTCATCTGTGCGACCTTCAATGATATCCTTCCTTAAATTTGTAACCTTATCAATTACTGCTTGTACAGCAACGTCAAATGCATCTTTAAGAGTTTCTAATTTGGAGCGAGGATCAGCATATACTAGTCTTGGAATGAGACTAATGACCTCTTCTCTCATGATCTTCACTTGTTCAGGAGGTATCTCACTAAGCCTTTCCTCTATACTGATATTTCTCTTACGGATATCATCTTCTGGAATGAAGACAGAATACCTGGTGTAATTCTTGGGAAGATGCCAAGTATACTGTGTATATGCTGAGCCAGGATGGAAGAAGACAGGTATACAACCAGCCAACATTGAGTCAAAAGCAGATCTTCGTGTGTATGAATCACCTTGGGGTTGCAAGCAGAAAAGCGAGCTTTGAAACATCTTCATTATGCTGCTGGGAGAATGACATTTACTTTCTCCAAAATCACATTCCAACAGCTTACAAACCTTTGACCTTCTGCATTGATCAATTAACTGACCCCTGATTGATTTGGGGTTGTCGGGACGGGGAGCACCAGCAAAGGAGAAAAGCCACTTCCTATCTAGTTGCCTCATTCTATCCTGCCAAATGAACACATCAGCATCCTTGGCTGGGTGGAAGTATGTAGGATAAGGAATCCCAAAATCATTTGCATTCCAAGGACTGGACTCAACCACAAGCATGGACATATTCTTTGCTGCTGGTAAAAACAGAAGCTTATTGCCCCAATCTGATTCTTCCTCAGAAAGTCTCCTGAAATCCCAAGTTATCCTTCCCGCAACAAGAAAATGGTCTCTGCCATTCATTCTGCTCCACTCTGGCCTCTTCATGAGCCAGTGAACCAGATCAAGCGAAGCTGCATCCCTTGCTGAAATATTATAACCCCAAAGATATCGCGCAATGTCAAATCCTGCATAGAAGGGTACAAAAACCGCAGCAGCAACAGAGGAATCATTTGTCAAGCATTCATACTGCTTCATCCGATTGCTGAATATAACATCAACAGCAAACTGATTGGTAGCATACCAGCCAGTATTAGAGAACACCCCTTCAGCATTCTCAAGGGGCGGGCCAAGGCCAGAATTGGTGGTGAACTTGCACATATTAGTCCAAAGACTCAAAGTCTTGCACTCCTTCAGCATGTCCTCGTTGAACCTGGAGGGAAGGTCATGCACATAAATGTACCTCCCCCCACAGGGATCACTCTTGTTTTCAGCAGCTCTCATTGCTCCCATGAAAGGAAAACTCTTCTGAATGCGAGGGGTGTGAGTGTGAGTGTCATTGGGTGGCACCTCAGGGAGAGGGTGGAGAATCTTCCTAGGAGGGGTCTGCACTCGAGGGGAATCAATTACATGGATGGGGACAGGTTCAGGTTCATAATCAACAGAGAGAGGTGTTGTGGATAGGGAGTGATGATCAACATGAGTATTGTAATTACTCTTGCTATTAGTATTGGTATTATCTCTGGCAAGTACCACAAAATGGAAGTAAAGGAGCAAGAACCAGAAGAAAGCAGAAAGGGATGCCAAACAGCAAAGGCGGGAATTCTGATTCTTCGGTGCCCCCTTCTCCGTTTGGTCAGAGCGTCTTCTCATCGCATTGCAATTGAAAACCCCTGACTCAATCAATTCATAGGATACAGAGTCAAATCACAAAAACCTAAACCTAACAACAAAGATTCTGAGTAATCAGAGAGCTCAAAACAACCAAAAAACGATCACAATGTGAAATTGGCGTTGTTGGAACGAAATCAACAACGACTGTTAGCACATAGCAGAGAGAGAAAAAGAAAACAGGATTGTATGGAGCAGTGTTTGATTGAATTTGATGCTCCGTTGAAGAGCAACGAGATTTGGCGCAGAGAGAGAGAGAGAAATGTAGAATTTGACGGAGTCAAATTTGCACAGAGAGAAGGGAAGGGTGGCGCAGGTTAATAAGGTGCGCTGGGGTTGTCTTGCATGTCGGTGTCGCATAGGATTGGGACGCGTAGGGCTGATGAGAGTGTGAGGATGTTCCCATCATTGCATCAATGTCTTGTAATAACTTCGCCTTTATTTACGTTTTATTCTTCTCCAACAATTCAATTAATTTTCTTCCTATTTAAATTTATTTTTCCATTTTTAAAAAACTAACTTTTATGGTTTTTTTGTTTTTAAACTGTGGATGTGTGATCATCCTTTTTGGGTTTCCTTTCAATAGAAAAGAAAAGAAAGAAATGGTTTTTCCCAATAAAATGATCATGAAGCATGATGATGTGATTAGATAAATTGGTAACTTTTAGACTTTAAAAACCCTACTTTTGCTCAATGCTCATTTCTTTTGGTTTGTTTTTGTGAGATGTATTGGTACGATTAGTATTATTGAATGGATTTAATTTTTGGATTTGCAGGGTAAAACATTGTATTATATGATCCACTATCTTCATTAAAGATGCTATCATTTTAAGTTATATAAAGTAATATAATTAATTACGTTATATAATATAATAAAATTATAGATTAATAATAATAAAATAATGATTATAAAGAATGTATTATTTAATTAAAATTATAAAATAATAATAAAAGTAATTTTATAAATATATTTTACGATTTAAAATTTATTATATTAATCAAATCTATTATAAATTCTCATAAATTTTTTACTATTTTTTTACTTTCATACTGATTTCCAAACTTAAATAAATGAAAAATATAAAATAAACAAATCAGATTAATAGGGGGCTGGGACCGCAGAAAAGCCAGCCAAAGAAAAAGCGTCACGTCAGTGTTGATTAGCGCCCACAATTTCGCAAAATCCAGCCGACACCTAAAATTATTTTTTCAATTCAAACATGCATTAATCAAGTTTATAATAGTCTTTTCAAAGAGGAACATTTTTAATTTTTTTTATTGTAATTGTAAGTAAATTACTTTATTTTCAATTTTCTATTTTAAGGTATAATTGTATATTATTAGATTTTCTCTTATCATTTTTATAATTTTTCCTTTTTATATGAATTAAATTAAAAAAATAATTAAAAAACTATATTATCTTAAAATTTAATAAGTGGCAAATAAAAAAGAAATTAACAGACGATTGTGTTACTTCATCCAAAAAATACAAGTATTTATCGCATAGGCATGAGTAAAGAAAATGTTTGTTTCTTTATTATTTACCTTATATACTTAAAAAAATGAGATAAAATAAATTAAGGCTTTTCCTTACGAAAAATAAAAGATATCAAGATTATTTAAATTACAATTAAAAACCTATAAATAATTTTTTTTTGTCTTCAAATGTCAAACTAATTTTCTAAATTAAACAAGATTTAACAAAAATTAAAAACAGACCCTTCAACCAACCGCACAGCAAGATACAAGTGCCACTAACCGCATAGCAAAATACAAGTGCGGATCCATCACAACAGAATCAAAGATGGTAGAGGTTTCTTCTTTTATATAATATTGTGTCCAATTAGCTACAGAACAAGGTTGGTTCATTATTCCAACTTATCACGTTGTTTTGGTTCCCTTGAAATGTACAATTTGTTTTCTTTTTGTTTTTCTCTGGACGGTCGAAGACAAGGTCAAGGGGAGATTTTTGAAGTTATAACCTGCCCACAACTAAAAGAGTGCATAAAAGAAAGCACATTAGAAATGAGATATTTTTTATATGGTATAAAAACATGAATCTGAATTTGATCCTACGGAGTTTAAGTTTGGGAATCAACAAGTATCTGGATTTTATTATCATAGTCAAACATGATCACGTATTCTACAGATTAGGAAAGAAAGATACAGAAGCCTTTCAGATCTTCTTAAATAGTGAAATGAAATGGTGAAAGTACAGGCAAGGCAGAAAAATGATTCAGGATCAAAACCCAAAGAATCTTATGGTCAAGCATCTGGACTGATTCTTTCACTTATGGTAGAACCAAATTGTGGGCCTCCTTTCCTATATGAGATAAGAAACTCAATAGGGTATCCCTTAAGCTTATGAGGAACAATTCCAAGATCATTGAAAGTCAAAGCTGCAAATTTCATCAAACAAAAAATGTGGGATAAGCAATATAAGAGACAATTCTATAATGTCTTGGGAACCAAAAAAAACAGACCTCGTGATTGAATTAAGGAACTTACCATTTTCTGAAACAATGGTATCTGTAGTCAAAGCCTGGATCTTATCCAGATTGAATATCTCAGGATTAGGTAGCGGAAAGGGGACCTTGTTCAGTAATATTTCTCTTGGTGTTGCCAATGCCTGAAATCAATCATTTGATATGTAAGCATTTCACGACACCAAAATGCGTCAACACAAACTCTCCATAGTAAACTAAGTATTCCTCTTATACCACATAAATACACAGCAAATTAACACAAATCTATGTAAGATTGAAGTTATAGATTTTAAAGTGTAACACTTTGAAAAAATTCTTATGAAGAATATTGCCTTGTTGCATGAATGATATCCTAGTTACATATTTAATATGGAACAGAGAGAGAGAGAGAGAGAGAGAGAGAGAGAATTCAATATGCATTGAACTTCATAAATGTGAAATTCCTAGAATTTATACTAAACATTATTTATAGATATCAAGTACAAGCAAAAACCCACAAGACCAAAATATGTTCATTAGTGGCTTTCCAATGGTAAGTAGACGACAACAAATTAGAAGGGGATTAACACACCTTTGCAATGGGAAAAGGCACCTTCACGTAACGAGGCCATTCTCGGATCGTTTCATACATGAGCTCTGCCTGCAATTAGCGCAGATTCAACATCATTCAACAATTTCTTCTTCCAACTCCCCCCACCCACAACAAATAAGCACCTTCTATTTTTACAACATATGAAATATAAGTAGTGAATCTTGTTTTAATAAATTTGCGTCACTTTTTCTTTTAGTCCTCTAAATTAAAATTGTTTTTTTAAGTTCCTCAATTTCATAAAAGGCTCTTTTTCGCTTCTCAAATTTGGGTTGCTTTATCTTTTAGACCTCCAAATCAAAGATTGGTTTTTCAGTCCCTGAATTTCAGAAAATGTTTTCGTTCCTCAACACTGATGAGGTTACACTCGTTACAATGACATGTGACTGAAATAATAATGTAAAAATTCAATTTTTAATTTTTTGGCTAAAATATCTTTTTTATCCCTTAAATTAAGGTTAAATTATTTAACCCCCCAAATTTAAAATAATTTCTTTAGTCCCTCAAATTTAAAATTGATTTTTTTAATCCCTCAAATATAAAATTGACTTTTTAGTCACTCAAATTGAAACAAAAAATGATTTAACTATAATTCAAAAACTAAATGTAAAACTTTTGTTTCATTTGACTCCTTTACCAAAAAAAAAGTTAAGGGATGAAAGATTAAACAAAAACTTGTATGTCAACCATCTTGTTTTGTATGAATAGGTTTAAGTGACGAACTATATGTTTTCTATCAATTTTAGAGATATGTTTTACAACAATTTAAATTTAAAAAATTTAAATTATCGGATCATGTTTTAAGATAAATTTGTTTATGATTTTAAACTCACAAAATCTATTGAGGCAAAAGGAAACATTGTATTCACGCATTCTAGCCATATCATAAATACTACACTTTAATCTCAGTAAAAAATTGTCAAAACTCCATTCATGACAATCTGATAAAGAACAAGGTAGAAAATAAGGGAATGGTTGTGGTCCTAGTAGAAAATAAGAAGTCCCTATCATAAGAAGAGGCGAAAAAAATAGGAGGGAAGATACTTCCAAACACAGTTAAAATCGTCTTTCTCAAAGTAAACAGTGTTAATTACGTCAACAAATTTTCAACATCATCAACTGTGAAAACTAAAATGATTTTTTTTTCCAAATTAAAGACTTCAACTCCATTAAAAATTGGGGAATGATTTTTTTTTTTAAATTTGAGGGAGTTAAAAAGAGAAAAAAAGATATTTCAAAGAAGGTTAAAATTGTCTACACTCGTGATAGATATGTCAGCAAATAGTCAACGTCAACTTTGAAAATCAAAATGAACTTTTACCAAATTAGAAAACTTAAAAACTCACTTTAAATTTGGGGATTATTTTTTTTAAAATTCAGAGAACTAAAAAAATTATTTTTAAAGTTGAGGGACTTGTAATATCAATTTTACATTTGAGGGACTAAGAAATCACTTTTAAATTTGGGAGACTAAAATAAAACTTGATCAAAATTTTAGGGACTAAAAAAATTTTAGTTAAAATTTAAAAAGTGAATTTTCATGTTATTACTCTTGTGACATAGGTCATTATTGACGTTGATGATGTCACTAGCCACATTAGCAATGAGTAACACCGTTAGTGACGAGAAACAAAAAAAATACATTTTGAGATTTGAGGACTAAAACAAGCACATTTTTAATTTGGAGGACTAAGATATTTAAGCCAAATATGAAATATAACATAACAAGTAAAGAGCTAAAGTAAGAGATTACCAAAAATCATATTTAAGCCAAATATTAAATATAAAATAACAAGAGCTAAAGTAAGAGAATACCAAGTCATGCACAGTAAAGATATCTGGACCACCCAATTCATAAGTCTTTCCCATGCTAGTGCCATCATCCTTCAAGACTGTAGTAAGTGCAGCAGCAACATCAACCACATAAACAGGTTGGATCCTGCAATAATTGCATTTCAGATGAAAAAAATTAAAAACAAATTCAACACTGAAAGAACCACTACCAAAACAATTTTGCACTTTGGTAAAAAAGATTGAAGTTCCAAGTGATTGTTTGATAGGTTTATACATACTTTGTGCTTCCATTTCCAAACAATGGAATAAAGCTATACTTTTTCGCAAAATGAGCCCATGGATTCAATATCCGATCCTCTGTACCAATCATAACAGCAGGTTTCAAGATTGTGGCCTGTAGGGGTTAACAATAGAATTCTGATATTAATGCTCTTGCAACGTGGTAAAGCATGAAAATGCACCCATATACAACAATCAGTGCAAAATAACCACATTTCATCTTATAAAGTCAAATGTTTTTCACTTTGTCATTTACATGAAAACTAACATGTACTTCTAATTGGGTAGGGGCTTACATGGGTTGCACCAACCTGCGAAGCTGCCCAACCCAATTACATTTTGGTGGGTTAGGTTGGTCATTGTGTTGGGCTTTATTTGGTACAAAAAAATATATAATTGGATTGGGTAACGGCTTCATGAATTTCAAATCCAATGAACCCGACAACACAATACATATATTATTAAATATAATAGTTGACTAACAATTTTATATTTTATCATATGAATATTATTTATATAAGTATTATAACCAAGGTTATCAAACTCGCGAGTCTACGTAGACTCATGGGAGCTCCATAGACTCGACTCGTAGACTCAACCCGTAAGAGTCTACTTTCAACCTGCAATCCGCGACCACTGCAACCCGTGACCACCTACAACCCGTGACCACCGCAACACGCGACCATTGCAACACGCGACCACCGCAACACGCGACCACCTGCAATCTGCGACCAGCACACGATCCACCTGCAACCCACGACCACCGCAAACACCGCACGAACCACCTACAACCCGCGAACGCTCCGCTCGATCTACCACCACACTCCACAGAAGAAGACGCACTCCACAGAAAACACAAATGCAAACAAAAATGAAACGCGAAACCCTAATTTCCCCATTCAGAACGACACCGTTTTGGGGTTAAAACAAACCAGTTGGACTCGCCAACTCGGACCAGAGTCGTAAGTCCACTCCGAGTCCACCGAGTTTACCCAAAAAAGAGTTTGCTACCGAGAAAACTCGGTAAGGCAAAGTGGGCACGTAAACTCGAACGTTGACTCGCGAGTTTGATACCCATGATTATAACTATTGTTGGTACCTTATAATTATTAAGAAATATTGGAAATATTTATTGAGTTTTTTTTCCTTAATAAATGATTTTTTTTAAATTACTCAACCCAGCAACCTAACCCAATTAAATTTAACTGGAATGGGTAAAAAAGTATACTAAACTTGACCCATCTCGACTTACTTACACTCCTATAATTTGTTATCATGTATACAATCCATCAGTACTTACACTGGATGTTAAGAGAGAAATGAAGGGGATAATTATTTTAATTTTACTGGTTTAACAATTTGGCCAGTGGGAGAAATAAAAAAGCAGAAGTCCCTACCCGCCTATCTGTCAGAATTTATAGTATGTACGATCAGAGGAAAATGAATGAAAGAGTTGTTTTAGTTTTATTGGTTCAACAATATGGAAGGTAGGGGAAATAAATTCCCTAAAATCCCTCCCCTCCTGTATTTGTACCCCTCTGGTAAAACTGAGGGATTGGAGGGGGGAAGTGGTTCATGATTTTTGGCCTTTGCAGACTAATTGTCTCAAAAATTCATTCCAACCCTCATCTCTACCATTACTAATTATAAGTGTACAATATATTAACCTTTTCCCTTTGTGAGTGTAAACCAAACAAGGTATACTTTCCCTCTCCTTCGTTAACTTCCATCCTTCCCCTCCCCTCCTTTGAACAAAATGCAATGTTAAACAGGATAAAATAACTTTCTCACCAAATTTGGACAAGCAGCAATGTAACGATATCCAACAATCCTTTTACTTAATACTTGGGAAACTGATGTTTGAAGAAAACCAATTACCTCCATCCACAAACCTATTCAAACAAGAATATGGCCTTTCGAAAATGAATTTTCTCGTGTTTAATATATCATGTGAAAATCGAGGCTACTGCCCTCATTTACAAGGCCATGTGAAAATTCAACATGAGAGGATTCATTCCCTAGACTTTCTTGGTTAACTTCAAATGGAAATATCTGGAGCAAAAAGTTGCTGCTCTTACATATATGATAAAGGAACTAGAAATAAATTAGTCCAGACAACGAAAAAATTAACTGTACCTCAGGTAATTCCCTTAAAACAACTTCCTCAGCAGCGGCTTTAGCTCTAAGCATCCTGGATGGAGATGAAGGAGATGCGCCTAAACAAGAAACTTGGATAAATCTCAAGATACCACCATGCTCTTTGGAAATCTACAACTCACAGATCAACTATACAATTAATAAACTTAAAACACCGGGTTAAGTTAAGATGGGAAACCACAAACTTTAAAATAATACAAATAGAAATATTAAACTAATCCAAGCCTTGCAAGGCTCATATATAAGTTCACTTTATATGGACTAAATATCACAATTGTCTTATGCCTCAGAATCAAGACTCAAATCAAATCCCTTAGAAATAGTTCATAAAGCTTGCAACAAGCTCCTGAGCCAACATATACCACTTAATTAATTTCCACAGGCAAGGTCTCATTACTCAACCTATCACACTGCATACCAAAAAATTTTAAATCCATTGAAAAATTGTTTTGGAAGACTTTCTATTACATAATTAAAATTTCATGACAGATTCCAGTATCATGATATAAGGTAATGTTTAAAGAGAACAAGCGAAGACTGATCCAATATATCCCTCTACAATCTACACAACTGCAGCACCACGATTTTGGGAAGGGGGTAGACAGACCAACTGGACAGATTACAAAATGAGACTCAATATGCAGTTTGAGACACTACCACACAGAACAATCACATATCCCACATTACTAGTTGACCAGAATCCATAATAAAAAATAAATACTTATAAAACTCTCATGCTAAACTTGACATTTTTTTGACTTTCTCTTGCTCTTTTCTGTCAAAAGTTCATGAACATCTTAAATTTTACACTTAATGTATTAATAGACAACATAAGGATACAACTAATCCATTTGCTTTTTAAGAACAAGAATGGGCCATAGTAATTACAAATCAACATCAGTAAACAAGCATGAATGTAAAAAAAAAAAAGTTGTAACCCATGAGAGAGAAAGAGAGAATAGTAAGCTCATGATAACTTCAAATGTTAGCGTAGTGATATAGGATGACAAGCTGACAGCAAATGTAAAATAACATACCTTCGCAAGGTTCTCAGCCATGTGATAGTTCACCTCTTCAAAGCTGTAGTTTCTTGTCTCATAATCCCTTCCTGCCAGCAACAAAATCAGGTAGAATGAGTATGTGATTAAAAGATAAAAAATCATATATAATAGAACAATATATTGGAACATTCAACAAGAAAAATTACAAAACGAGACATATACCAATAAGATTGATAACAACGTTGGCCTTGGCCATCACTGCTTTTACGGAACTTTCATCCCTTGGATTGTATTTCATGGGTACAATCTGGTATATTAATCACTTGAAGGTTAGCACGAATAGCAGAAGGAAATATTCCGCGCAAATAGCAGAAGGAAATAATCCACACAAATAGCAGTATTAACTTTTCCATTCCAACCAAAAAGAATGAGAAGGAAAAGGAGAACTCTACATGTATAAAAACATTATCTTAACTACCTGTCCCAAATCCCCCATCAATTTGAGATGACGGGGACAATCTTCAGAGCCTCGGAAAGGAACTAGGACCTGAGATCCCATTTTAGCTGGATGAGGGGAATGATATCACCAAAAAAATCAACACAATGGGAGAAAAAATGTATAAGCCATAACAAAATTCATTCCACAATATTTATTTAAAGAAAAAATAAAAAATGAGCAACATTCTGACAAATTTTCCTAAAGAAAATGTAAATCCTAGAAAAGTACATACCAAGTTGTTGGACAACATAACGACCTAAGAATCCAGTCGCCCCAAATACTGTAGCAATAATGCCACTGAAAAAATAATTGCTTTCAAGTATTATTTAAATAAAAAATGCAAAGCTAAAAAAGAGAATTCAAGTAGTAAGTAAATCAGGTAGGGAAGATCAAAGTCAAAAAACAAATATCAAAAGAAGATTTGAACTCTCTGAAAGATATACCTGATCCTTCAAGATCAAATAACAATAGTTCATACAGTATGACTCTTTCAAAATTAAATCCCTCTATACCCAATCAGAATGACCAAAATTAACAGAGAGAATCAGCCTTTAGAAGAATAACTAAAACTAGCCTTAAAACTGCAGACCCACAGTAAAAATAGCTCAATACACAACAATCATCCATGACATGACTTCCATGAGGATACAAGAATATATGCCCTAGGCCATGCCAAATAATAAATAAGTGATAATACAATAGATTATATACAGTGTCTGATCCTTTTTAAACATGCAAAATCAAGCTACAGTTACAGTTGAATTGTATCACACCATTCTTACAATGTTATCTTGAAAACCAGTTCTTCACTCCATCCTAAGTAACAGTAACTTCATTTCTTGAAAAGTGAAAACTCAAATAAATTTTCTATAGAACAGGAACTTAATCCATTTAGGAAAATTAATATGACCTCCCTTTGATACATAACATAAATCCAGAGCAGAAAAGATCAGCTATAGTAAGTGTCTAAGTGAAGCAACATCTCCAGAGCTGAAAAGATCAGCTATAGTAAGTGTCTAAGTGAAGCAACATCAGCTAAAAATTAACAGCTAATGGAGAAAATATAAGTTCTTAGTCCCGCTCCCACTCCAGACTACAGCTTTAGTTTTACATTTTTGCTAGTGCAAGTCCTACACGATCAAATCTAATCCCATAAATCAAGTCTGCGACATTGAACCCACAACCTAGAGACTACTGCTCCTATTCTAATATCTGATTAAGTGAACGAGAACTCTCAAACATCATCTATTCGATACCATTCATATAGCTATCCAGGAACTGAAACAATAAATCAAGTAATCGTTTAGATCCCCAACCGAGACTCATGTGTTCCCACGGTAGCAGATTCCCGTACCAAAGACCCACATTTCGGTTGTTAGCTCAGACCTCATCCAAAACAACCTAAACGCGCTTCGTTTTCCTTCAACTTTTCCCCCAATTAATTAATCTTTTCCTTGAAAATGTAGGTCCACAACAAAAAATACGAAAAACCATTTAACCTCATCACGGAAACAATAAAATTAAAAACCTATAACAATTGCAATAGTCTTAATTTTCGACACGAAGGGGGAGAATGAAGAGGGAATGAGGCAAACCTGACAGACGATCGTCCACCAGTGCCCTTGCGAACGAGGTGACCCACGCCCTTGTTGGCGATGGTAGAAAAAAAACGCTCATGATCCGCTACATAATCTGAAACAACAATTATGATTACATGAAAACGGAGGTGAGTTAGAGCGAGAAGCGAAGATTATTGGATAATTGAAGATTACGGTGATCGGAAATTGGATAGATAGCTCTCAAAGACGACGACGATTTCAGCGATTGGTGCCCTAAGCGCCTCGCAATGGTCTGCATCTTACCGTGCTCACACTCGCACACAACGCAGGAGAAGAAACACTGATACAATTGGTACTGTGAAGGGGGCAAGCCAACGTTGCGATCTCCATCGCGCCTAATTTGGGCTCCATGTTATACTGAGCCCAAACCCATGCTTCTTCAATGCCATTGGGCTTTAACTATGAAGCCCCTTCTATTGCCAAATTCTTTCTACACCTCTATACGTTTCTTCCTGCACTCCTATACTTTGAAAAAAAAACATCCTTTAACATATTTTATTGAAGTTTTCTTTTAATCACATAATATAGAATTAAGAGACTTCCCAAATAATGGAATTTAAAAGTTAAAATTTGTTATTTTTTTTTTATTTCAAAATACAAATTCTAAAATATAAATTTGTATTAAAGATTGTAGAATACTGTTCTCGCCGGTTGACTTGCTCGCCTGTTGACTCTGGTGATAAGCTCTAGCTTTGTCTGTCTCTTTTGGAATCTGTTCTATTTCTTGTTGCTCTGGAACGTAGCTCCATTGAAGCAGAGGGGGCCCTACTTGTTGATTGCACTCTAACGATCAATTCAGTGAAGGGCTTAAAAATAAAGAAGTATTCAGTTTTAGAAAAAACGTACATTTACCTAGAGTCTTAAGTCCCTTTTATAGCTTACCTCTTGTAACAACTTTCTCTCACGAGAATCTAATATCAATTGAAAGCATACTCAACAGGAGAAACACGTTCTGTTCAGGGGCGCTTTCCCTCAAGGTGCTACAACAGAATGAAATATCGTCTTCAAGGAGTGCATAAAATAATAACAAAATAATCACCTGCCAACAGGGCACCAACTCTTGTGCTAACTTCAGGGGAACATTCTGCTTGCATGAGCACCCTACTCATGGTGCAAATTTATCTTTCGTTGTACATGCAACCTAACCACTACGTGCCCTGCAACACACGGGCTTAGGTTAAAAGAAAACATTTACTTGACCTAGACTCCACACACACTAAATGTACCCCTAGGTCCATAAATACCCTTTATTAATACCCTTTACGTATAAAAGGTTACTTCAATTATACCAAAATGGGTTTGTTGACCAAACTGGGCCCAATCACATGGCCCATTTTATTGGCCCAACAACCGAGTTGACTTGCCTACTCTACGCACTAAGATTCGACATCCGAGCACTAAGCCTTGAGCGCTTTGTCCAGTACACAAGCCCCTTAGTCTCGAGCTGAGCTTGCTTCAGCAAAGAGACTATTCGCGTACCCTGGTGGCTTATGTGTAATTCTCACAATGGGCAGGTGTGGCACAACGCACAAAGCGTTTTTTAGGTGACATTTCACCATACTTAATCTCAGACGCACACGTGGCATCCTCATCAACGGTGGGAAGACGTTGTCGCTCCCCATTCCCATAATTGTTTAAGTTAACATTTGGAAACCCTCTGCTACTCACTGTTCCATTTCTTCAACCCTTGCGAACCCCTCGCGTTCTTCTTATTCTCCCTATACCTCCTTCGCGAACCTAGGAAACCTCCTTGCCCTCAATCGTTCCTTGAAACAAGGTACTTCCCTCCACTCAACTTATTACTCTGTGTTGGCATCATTATCTGATTGAAGCACTTATCATGAGCATATTACCTGAGTTGGGTCTGTTCTAAATTTACTCTTTCTTGCTTATGTTGAACGCTATTTTTGCTAGTTATATCGCTTTGCTTGAATCTGAAATGCATCATTGTGTGTGGTTTTCCTTGCTTGAATGTGTCTCTGTATTTGTTTGTGTTTGTATTTCTAGATACTCTTACAATGGATTACAAAGTTTTGTATCCCTGGGCACCCGAGAACATTTTAGAAAAAATTTCCAAATATACCTCTCACAAACAAATAAGGGCCTTTATGAAAAGCGAACGTCAAAATAAGTGCCATTTTGGCAAAGAAAACGTTAGAGCTCTTAGGATAATCCTGTGTAGAGAAGATGAGTCTGTTGTGACGAGTCCTCGGATCCTGAGAGTCCCTTTTGCTATTTTTATGCCACTGTGTTTAAATAGATTCTTCTTCGTTTACCCCTATCCAAAAGGAACCGTCTTTAAAATCGTGCCAGATGACTTATCACGACGGTTCGCATAAAAATAGATGTTTAGATGTACAAGCTCCCAAGGGAAGGGACTATGGGACCAAAGTCTAGATGTTTCATCCTTTCTCGAGAAGGCCCTCTTGCCCAACAAGGCGAAGGAGAAGTTGGTATGCCTTGAGGTGGACCGCCTAGTTTAGGAGACCATGAGGCAATTGGGGCAGGCTCTTGCTGCAAACTGTTTGGTCATCACCAAGTTAAAAGAATTGCAAGGGTCGGCTGACTAGAGATCCCAAGAGGTAGCTGAACTCCAAAAAAGAGTGGAGAACCTTCAAAGAGAATCGGCCAAGCTTCATAATGAGCTCCAACAATCAAAACAAGAAGTTGAGGTCCTTCTTGCTGAGAAGTCCAAGGAGGCCTTAGGATTATCTGAGGAGAGGGCAAGACTGGTGGCCGAAGTGGAGAGGCTCAAGGAAGGACTGGCCCAGAAAGACGAAGAATTGGCCAAGGAGAAGAAGGCCTTCACCAATGATGTCGCTAACTCTTACTTTGTGGGCTTTGAAGACGCTGTTGCACAAGCCTCAGGAATTTATCCTAAGATGGACTTCTCTCAGCTTGGCCCTGGCAAAACTGTGGTAAACAGGCAACTCGCGGAAGAGTAGTACTCTTGTATAACTTACCACCTTTTGTAGTATTTTGAACAATTCTAACTTATTAAGTACTCTTGTGTATGTGTGCTAGTCATAGCCTTTCTTCTTCCTATTTAGCCTTTTATCTTTAATAAACTTCGACTAGTGTTATTCATGTTTAATGAAAACGCGATTAGCACAAACTTAACATATATGGGTAACATACCAATTCACACTTATGTTAACCTGTTTAAGTTAAAAGGACAACAAACTTAAAACTTCCATCAAGCACGAAAAATCACAATGCTTTGGAAATCTAACCTTGGGATGATCCCTACACTTTGGTTGTAAAGAAACTCTTAACTAGCTTGAATGCTCCTTCAATACTTAAACAGGGATCACATACCTTGACCTTGCTAAACAGGGCCTTCATACTTAGATAACCACCCCCTTTCCAAGCTCGGTCTTTTTCCCTCTTGCGTTAAGGATGACATGTTTACAATCTTGGAGCGTTTGACTTGGGCACTGGCTGACGCACTAGGTTAACTTTTGAATAGTTATCCTTGTTTAAAGCGTATGGCTTGGGTGTTAGCTTGCACACCGGGCCAACTCTTAAATCCTTTTATTTTTGCTTAGAGTATCTGACTTGGGTGTTGGCTTACACACTAAATCAACCCTTCAACAATTTTCTTTGCTTAGAGTATATGACTTGGGTGTTGGCTTACACACCAAGTCAACTCTTCAACGATTTCTTTTCTTTAGATTATTTGACTTGTGTGTTGGCTTACACACCAAGTCAACTCTTCAACGATTTCCTTTGCTTAGAGTATTTGACTTGGGGTGTTGATTTACACATTAAGTCAACTCTTCAACGAATTCCTTTGCTTAGAGTATATGACTTGGGTGTTGGCTTACACACCAAGTCAACTCTTCAACGATTTCCTTTTGTTTAGAGTATCTTACTTGGGTGTTGGCTTACACACGAAGTCAACTCTTCAACAATTTCTTTTGCTTAGGGTGTTACTACCCTATGGGGTGTTCGAACTCGGGTGGTCTCACCTACGCTGAGATATCCTAAGCCGAAAAATCTTAAACGATATCTAATTCAGAGTGCCTGGACTTAGAATATTACCGAGAAGAGGTTGCCCCATCTGAATTACATAAACTTCGAAACACCTAGACTTGAAATCTTACCAAGGAAAGGTCGCCTTATCTAACTTTACATAATTAGTTATTACACACATGGTGCTTACTCAGATAATCTTACCGGTAAGTCGTCTTATCTTGTGCTAACAAGCAAATAATTTTAATGCATCATCTTTCAAGAACAATTTTCATAGGGTGACCTCGTTAAAAACCCTCGTAAGGTAAAAAGAGTTTCCCCTTAATTATTCGAATTGTTTGTAAAGTATTAACAAAATATCTCAACTGAAATAAAACTTGAGGTTTGCCCTCATTCCATGTTCGAGGTATAACTCCCCCATTTAGGGTTTCAAGTCTGTAGGCTCTGTATCCGAGCACCTCCATCCCGCGGAATGGGTCAGTCCATTTTGGAGACAACTTATTCTCCAATTGGTAGGGGTGAGCTTTTCGCATCACCAAGTCGGCACCCGGAACTGTCAGGGCTTCAACTTGGACTTCTGCTTCTCTTTAAAGCTCCATACCTGATACGAGCTTGTTCACGCACCTCATCTAGTAGATCCAGATTCACCTTCCTCCCTTTCATTAGATTCTTCTATCATGAAGTTCTGGAACCGAGGTGAACTTTCTTAGATCTCTACAGGTATCATGGCGCCTGACCCATATACTAAACTAAAGGACGTTTCCTTGGTCGTGGACTGAGGAGTGGTGTGATAGGCCCACAAGATTTGAGGTACCTCTTCTGGCTAGGTCCCCTTGGCTTTCTTCAACCTCCTCTTCAATCCTTTAAGCAAGACTTTGTTGGCAGACTCAACCTGACCATTCGTCTGAGGATGCTCCATAGAGCCAAACACTTGTTTGATACTGAGCTTCGTGCATAGCGTGCATAACTGCAGCCTTGCAAACTGGGTACAATTATCGAATACCAAGTGCCTTGGAATCCCGAAACGACAAACAATGTTTCTCCACACAAAGTGCTACACCTTGTGGACAGTTATCTGTGCAACTGACTCAACTTCTATCCACTTAGTGAAGTACTCAATAGCTACCACCAAGTACTTCATCTGACGAATTGCCAAAGGGAAAGGACCTAAGATGTCTATTCCCCATGTATGAAAAGGTTAGGCACTATGTATTGACTGTAACTCCTTAAAGGGCGCATGGTGCCAATCAGCATGTTTCTGGCACTGTTTGCATCGCTGTGCATACCTCATACAATCCTTCTTCATAGTTGGCCAATAATACCTAGTTTGAACAACCTTTAACGAGAGGGCTCTTTCTCCCACATGGCTTCCACAAATACCTTGATGGAGATCTGCCATGATGCGGGTACACTGATCCCCACTTACACAAGTGAGGATGGGATGGGTGTAACCATGATGAAACAACTTCCCATCCACAAAGGTATACCTTCCCGCATTCCTCTTAATCGCCTTCGCCTTTCCAGGCTCTACCGGGAGTAAACCATCAGTTAGGTAGTGCCGATATGGTGTCATTCAGGTCTCTATCACATCAACCTACAAGACCCCCAGTGACTCCTCTTCCAATAAGTCATAAGTGTTTATTTTGGGGACCTTCAACGTCTCTTGTGTTAATGATCAGTGCCTCCTTCCTTGTTATGAGGTTCCCACCTGATGCGAGTTGATTTTAGGATTGATCATTAGGTGACACTTTGATATTTATGATTGAGATTTTTAAGACAATTAAAGAGTGAAAATCTAAGGAAAATCCCACTGAACATTAACTTAACCAAGTGGCTAAGTAGGTGTGAATGTTCATTTCACAAAGACAAAAGGAAAAACACAATTATATGGTGAGAATTATGAAAATTATGGTGTGGAATTGAACAAGCAACATAAGCACAAAAGAATGGACCGAATGGAATTTAAAAAGACAAAACTAAGAACATGTTTATGATAAAATGGAATGGAAATGGATAAATGGAAGAGATGATGAAAGAAGAACTTAGGGATGGTGAAGCAATGATGAATCACGCCACTTGATGGGATGGAATTACCAAGATGAGTGAAAGGAGGCTGCCACTTGAGAGCTTCATATCACACAAGATAAGACCAATTTAGGAGGAGACTCACTCACTCACAACTCACACAAAAATTGTGCAGAATTTCTTTACTATAATTTCAACTTGTCAAATACACTAGGTAGGCCTCCTATTTATAGGTGAAGGAGCTTTGGAGAACAAGCTAAAGAGGTAGGATGAGAAAAGGGAAAAAATGGGCAGCCTTAGGGTTTGACTAAGTCAATCCTGCATCCTAGGCTTGTCCTTCTAGAGAGTAGGTCAATATGCCTTCAAATGGGCTAGGAACAAGCTAAAATGCTACACACACACCCTATTATGGTAAAGGCACCTTATTCTAGCTTATATTTGCTATTTGGACCCCAAAGTGAACCCAATTATTTACAAGATATTTGTAATCATTTAAAAAGACCAACAGGAAGAACTTTTGATATTCTGGTTTGTAGCTTCTTCTTCTGTTGATGCTTCCTCGAGGTTTAGTGGGGCCTAACTTTGTATATTGAGATGACTGACTTTTTGTGAGGTGCTTGATTTGTTCTTAGTCATTCGTTGCTTGCTTGGGTTTGTATCACCACCTGAATGACCTCTGTTATCCCCTCCACAGTAGTCCTGGGCGAATTCAAGGTCTCCTAAATGTCGGCCTTTTCAATAGCACTGTCAAGTCGCCAACATGCATTTGAACTTTATCCTGCTCTTGAACGATTACCGAGCAGATTACCCGATCCGTGACTGTGAAGAAAAGACGAAGGGGAGTACCAGGTAGCGGCTTACAAAGGACAGACAGACTGGTCAGATACTTGATAGTCATTGTTTTATCGTCAAAATAATATGATTCCAGCATAAACTTGTCTAACACTAGAGATATGATAGTATAATTGTGGTTAGATGACCCCAAGTCGTCTCCCAACGAATCCAATAGTAAAATCAGTAGATCAGTGTTTAAAATCTATCTGCAAGCAATAAAAGTTAGTAATAACAATAATAATAAAAAGGGGATTAAGATAGTTATGCATGAAATATCAAATAGATTTTAAACAACAAATAAAAAGCAGTTGATCTCCAAGTTCTTTCACCATTGAATTCTTCACAGGTTCTCTAAAGATTAATCTTTTCTCAATCCTCCAACAGAGTTAAACCAGATTGAACATGCGTCAATCCTATTCAACTAAAACTCACTAGTAAAACATGCGTCTACTGGTTTAATCAATACCCACTTTGTTCCATGCGTATACTTGATAAGAATGCTTACCTCCTCTCTCTTGAATCATGTGCCCAAGAAATTAGATAGAACAATAAGAACTAACTAAGAAACCAAAGTTTAAGATAAGGAAGACTCTAAATCATGCGTTCAAGTACAATCTCTCACAAAAACCAGTTTTACAGGAGATTAGACTATTAAAACATTTGCTATAGAGAATTAAAAATCGAAACTTTTATTGAACAAAACCTCTGAACTCAATGGGGAATCACAAAAGAATCAACGAAAAATCACAAAACAAAAGAATTACAAAGAAGAAAATAAACTAGGAAAACCCTATGAAGCTCTCCCTTTTCTCCTTGATGTTTGTGTCCTTTTATAGGCCTTTCTGCTCCAAGGATCTTGGCAAAATATTGTAGTTTATATTTCGTTAACAGTTTTCAAGTTTCCAACTTTCCAGAATTCTTGTATTTTGCAGAAGATTTGCTTCCAATTCTGTTTTTGTAGATTTTATTTTCTCTTTCTTCTCATTAGAATTTGTTTTTTGTTGTGGTTCAAGAAGCAGCTTGGACTTTTGTATATTTGGCTCATTCACAAAGGTAGATGCTTCCTCTAGATAATTTACTCTAAAAACACAAAAATAATTGTTAAGGCCCAAATAAACCCAATTATAAGAATATTAATTAAAACAATGGATTTATTTATTATTATAGTCAAATAATCTATGATTAAGGCTATTGAGTGTGAATAAATATATGATCATTAGTACTCCTTCAGCCTTATGAATGTGTATTCACACTCGCGAGTCCATACAAAATGGTTATTCTTCTTTAGGCATTAAAAATAAGGGTACCCATTCTCTTCACCAACTGTTATGAATCTGGACAAGGCGGCCATGCGCCCAGTCAGCTGTTGTACTTCCTTCACACTGGCAGGGCTCCTCATCCCTATGATTGTTGTGCACTTGTCCAAGTTTGCTTCTATATCATGTTCAGTGAGCAAACACCCAATGAACTTCCCTTTTTCCACCCCAAACACACATTTCTCTAGGTTCAACTTTAAATTATACTTGGTTATTGTGTTGAACAACTCTTCCAAATCAGCAACGTGTTGATCCTTTGCCTCTGCTTCACACCAAAAAGATCGAAGGAGGTCGGTGGTCGGGCCTGGTTAACAATGAATTGTTCTTTGAACAACTCAGAAAACTGGTCAAAGGAGGTGATGTGGCCATCAGGAAGGCCACTAAACAAATGCAGAGTTGTGCCCGTGAACGTACCCATGAACATCTTGCAATGTATGGCGTTTATTCCTCCCGAAATGACCATCTGAGCATTGAACACCGTAAGATGGCTCTCGGGGTCTTCTACTCCCGTGAAAACAATCTTGGGCGTTATGTATTTAGCCGGTATGAGAGCATCCATAATCGCTTGCGATAATGGCTTGGGGCAAGCTCTTAGTTGAGCAATCGGACCTCGCTTCCCTGTAGACTGTTCATCAAGTTGTTGTAAGTTCTTACGCAATTCCTCGTTGGCCTTGTGCAACTCCTCATTGCTTGCTCGTGACACGTCTATCTTCGCCATCGGTTGATCTTGCCTGAGCAATTACTCAGCTCGAGCCTTTGCAATGAGCTTTTCCTGTTTAGCTCTAGCTATTGTCATCACTTCTTCCACTGCATCTACTGTCAACTTTTCCTGCTCGGCTCTGGCCTCTCGTTGGATCCGCTCCTGCTCTCGCTTGTACTGCTCATTGGCTTCTTGGAGAGCCCTCACATTTTCCATATGTTGTTGTAAAGTGGGGGTGTCGTTCCCATCAGATCCCAATGGACCTTGCCTTGTGTTCCTCGTCACGTCTGAAAACTCAAACACAATTGTGGATGGGATCAGGTTTTACCGGGCCCCACGGTGGGCGCCAAATTTCTCGCTGATTGACTTGCTCGCTTGTTGACTCTGGTGACAAGGTCTTGCCCCGTTTGTCTCTTTTGGAATCTATTCTATCTCTTGTTGCTTTGGAACGTAGCTCCATTGAAGCAAAGGGGGCCCTACCTATTGATTGCACTCTGACGATCAAGTCAGTAAAGGGCTTAAAAATCAATAAGTATTCAGTTTCAGTTTTAGAAAAAGCGTACCTTTACCTGGGGTTTCAAGCCCCTTTTATAGCTTACCTCTAGTAACAACTTTCTCTCACGAGAATCTAATCTCAATTGAAAGCATACTCAACAGGAGAAATACATTTGGTTCAGGGGCGCCTTCCCTCAAGGTGCTACAACAGCACGAAATATCATCTCCAAGGAGTGCATAAAATAATAATAGAATAATCACCTGCCCACAGGGCACCAACTCATGTGCCAACATCAGGGGAACATTCTGCTTGAACGGACACCCTACTCATGGTGCAACGTTATCTTTTGTTGTACATTCAACCTAACCACTACGTGCCCTAGAACACACGAGCTTGGGTTAAAAGAAAACATTTACTTAACCTAGACTCCACACACACTAAACGTACCCCTAGGTCCAGAAATACTCTTTTCTTAATAGCCTTATCTTTATTAATAGCGCTCCGTCCAGTACAAATACAAAATGAATAGTTTTAGTATTTTTGAAATTACAAGAATAAGAAATCTCCCAAATCATTTTATATAAAAAAAAATGTCTTATTTTACCTATAGCTTATTTGTGAAGCCAAATTAACCTCTTTTTTATTATAACAATTTATTTTCACACTAGCTTCCAGAAAAACTAATAATGGTATTTTTGTAAACTTACTTGGAGAATAGCATCATTTCATTCACATAAAATAATTTCTTTTAACCCGAATGTACACTCAAACATTGCTATAAAGTATTTTTTTTCTTTCCCCTTCTTCATTTCTTCATACATTTAGACTCCTCGTATACTCATTCAATATACTTATGGACGATGTTAAATTCTATTACTTTGACCTAAAGCTTATACCCTATATATTTTCACTTCTTGGGATTGATTTATTTCCTTTGACCACTTCCAAATAACCCTTATTATATATATATATATATATATATATATATATATATATATATATATATATATACACACTCATAATGTGATAGACCCATTATACTAAAAGTTGTATTATTCATGTGTTGAACATTGATTCCCCTAAAAAAATCTGAAAAAAATGATACAATTTAGGCAATACTTCGCTTCACGTGGTTCCATAAAAATACCAGCTATGAAATCATAGAAAAGTTTTCATCTAGCATTATGTTTTTGGCTATCGAGTGAGCCAGTTCATGATCATCAGCATAGTAGCAATATATGGCAAAGGATATTATGAACTATGATATAAGAAAAGGAATATGGCAGAGAAAAGATAACTAAATAGCAAAAAGGTAGGAGCAAAGGTAAAGGGAAAATCTCAGGCAATGAATGCACTAAAATAATTCTGAAACAAACTAGAAAAAGTGTAATACAAAATACTAGTTCCAACTCTACACTTTTCTAAGCAAGCAAAAGCCTACTGCCTCATTGTCAAAACTGCGTGTTAACATTATTTAAATTTGAAACCAATGCAGACGCCTCCTGTGAAGACCAATCATCTTATTTTGTGTTATACAACTAAGTCTCCTCAATGCAGTTGAAGGGGTTGAATCAACTGATGGTACTTTCAAACTGGAAACTAAGTTCCTCCCACTGTAGTGCTTGATCCGTAAGGACTCATGTGCATCCACTCACTTTATGTCTCGCTATGTGCCGAATGCAGCAGTGGCAGCAACTGAGGCCTCATTATTGTTTCGACATTTGAAATGTCTTGAGCTCTTGCTGCCACTAACTCTGAAGATTCTTGAGTTCTTTCCACCTCCAACATTGAAGGTTTTGATGCATATTCATCTGATTTAAAAGTCTGGTATGCCACTTGATCGCGATGAATACTCAGTCACCAACTTCAAAAACATAGATGACTTGTCCTCTAACAGTCTTGATGGAGTGTCAAACTCTGCAACTCGACCTGTAAAATGTCAAAATTGACTTCATAAGCACCAAGTGTGAACCATAATGAATCAAGTCCAGCCCAACCATCCCAATAACTCAATATTATAACTCATTTCAGTTTTATTTCCTTCTTGTGCAAGGTGATTGATGTTAATTATTTTTAATGATTGTAAGTTACTTCATTTAGATTGTATGTTACTTCATTTACTTGGCATGTGAAAGTTACTTTATTGGAACAATTTCCCAAAGCTGCAATATACGCACCGTCACTGAGTACCATCACTAGATCACTGTCAATAACAGTAGGAATACGATGTGCAATAGTGCAGACAGTGCAATCTCTAAACTCTCTTCGAATAATCTTCTGTATAAGATTATCAGTAGCAGTATCGACTGATGCAGTTGCTTCATCAAGTACAAGTATCTTTGATTGCTTCAACAGAGCTCGACCCAAAGAAACAAGTTGTCGCTGTCCTACACTCCAATTATCTCCATTCTCCAGCACTGCAGATTTTTTAAAAAAAAATCTTAACATTAGCAACTCGTGATTCCAAACATTTCACCTTTCATTTCTCATTTTTCAGGGCGTGGAAAGAAAAGATAAAAAGGCATATTCCAGTTGTTGATGTCCTACCTGGCATATCAAGCTTTCGCTCTGTTTCACGGATGATCTGACTAAGTTGAGACTTATCTAAGGCCTGTGAAAAATTAAACTCAAAGCAATCAAGCAGAGGTAATCTCCTACTCCTACTTTAGTAATGATAATAGTACTCATTTTCTCTACTAAAAATAATTTCTTATTTATCTCAAACTATAGGTACACATTTGAAACCCAAATGCAATAGGATTTATTTTTTGCTGTGCAGTTTTAAATAAATATAATTATTCAATTAATACATACCTCCCAAATCTCTTTATCAGAGTGCTCTTCAAGAGGATCGAGATTTCCTCGAATGGTGCCTTCAAACAAGGTTGGATCTTGTGGTATGATACTCAAATGGCTTCTAAGGTCATGAAGGCCAATATCTGAAATATTAATGTTGTCTATAAAGATACTCCCTGCTTCTGGTTCAACCAATCGAAATAATGCTTGAATCAAGGTAGATTTGCCACTGCCAGTACGACCAACTATTCCAATCTTCTTTCCACCAGGAAATATGCAGGATACTCCATGCAGCACCACAGGAAGATTTTCCTTATAACGTACCTTCAAAAGGAGATACATCATCATGAGAGAGAGCTATTTGCAATAGAAAAATCATTATAAAACCTTTGATGCATGTAAAATTGCTAGGAGCATGATTTAGATGCAATTAGCAATAAATTCACCTATTAATAGACAGAAGGCAAAAACAAAACTTCATAAGATGAAATTAAAGACAAAATAGAATAAGCCTTCTCAGTAAAAATAAATAACATTCTTAATGTGAAGCTTAGTTGAGTACCTTCAGATCAATTAATTGGATTGTCCCACTCTCAGGCCATGAGGATGGAGGGCGTGAATCCTCAATAACAGCTGGCGCTTCACAGGGAATTTGGCTGTACTGATAAATTCTTTCAATGGATATAATTTTATTTTCAAGTTTGCAAAAACTGAGTATCCACCGTGATAGACGTGCATTTAAATTCAGGCCATATGTTACTGCAAGTCCAGCCATGCCTTCACGGAAAAGTAACAGTGATTAGCAACAGATGTTATCTATTATTGCATTCTGCAAGATCTCAAGCCATCACTTATGCCCTTTCCTATCCTATCACACAGTGCAATACCAATTATATCATAAACAGCTTGAAGTGGAATTAAAATGCAAGTGTAACGGACTGAATCAAGAAAACAGTGTAAAACAGCTACGTTAAAGATGCAATCAAAATGACAGTTGTTAAAAAAGTTGAGAACGTCCATCTACAACAGTCTAACTACCAAGAGCCTAGATCTCTTTTAAAGTATAATTTAAACCTAACTCTTAAAAAGTACAATTTAAACCTAACTCAACTTCACAAAATCAGATTCTAAGGTGAGGTTTGCACCTTCTTATACTATAATTTGATCATATTTGTAGTCAAAGTGGGTTATCCAACAATAACTTATTAGAAGGGATTATTATTCAGTAATAACTTCTAACAATGCTACATTACCTAATCCTCCAGCAAATCACTGTGAAAATAGGGATGCAAAACAAGTAATCAGAATAAAATACTCACTGGGATCAATACTTCCATGGGGAAGGCTAACAAGTAATACCAGGCAGAAAGCAAATACAAAGGTTGAAAGTAATTCCATGCGCAGGCAGAGCCACTCAATCGCTGCAAGACTACAGAAGAATGGTCGTGCAAAACAATCCAGAAGATAGAGATTCCTCTTCATGAACCTTTTTTCTTGTCCAAACCCTCTAATGGTGGCTGCTCCCGCAATTGATTCACCAAAAAGATGAATAATTGGAGATTTCTGGATGCTCACAATACGTACCAGTTCCCTTGAGGAAGCCATGTAGTATTTCTGCGAGGTATTAATTGATGGTCAAAATTTTCATCTGATCACAACTCAGGGTAGTACAGAAGCAAGAAAGAAAAGATGCAATGTATTAATGAAGAATTTATAGTCCTTTATCACTGTGTCTTCTCCTTTCCCTTTAATAATTTGTTCCCAAAAAAGTGATGAATTGATATTTCTCAAATAAATGGACCTTATTCTATCTTTCATGAGTTCATTTTTGGCTTAAGCACAAGTTTTTTTCTGTTTCTTTCAAGAAAGCAGTTTTAAATATTAAAAAGATAAGCAGATCTCTAATTACCTGCATCCACAAACAAATAATAGCCATTGGGACTACTAGGAGCAAAATTTGCCATGTAACATCTGTCATTACAGCAACAATGCCAATAAGCTGTATTGTTGATGAAGCAAACCCTCCAAGTCTGAAAGGAATGTCAAGGTCTACAACAGTTTGATCAATTGAAACCTGGATTATACAAATAGGCCATTATATGATGTACACCACACACGAAGAGACGATAACAGAAACACAGGGAGAAGGGGGTAAACAATAGAACTTACACGATTCAAGATCCTTCCAGCTGGTGTAGAGTCAAAGAAAGACATTGGTGCATGGAAAATGCTTCTAAGCATGTTGAAAAAGAGTTTCTGTGAAGCTTCTAGACCAAATGTAGCCACGAGAACAGACTTTAAAAAAATGAACCATGAGCTCCCAAAAGCCAGGGCCATGTATACAAGAAGAAGAACAGTAGGTGTTACTTTGGGCTGGTCTCCCTCAGTTTGAGGATTTGCCCAAGCCATCCACCAACTACTAGAAATCTGGAGGAACTGAAATAATGTTTGTGCCATGATTATGAGTGGAATCAATAAACCTTTATATGCTGCAGCCATGTACGACCAGTAGACCATCATGCTGACTCTACCTCTAACCCTCTCCTCTTCCTGAACAAGCTGTTTTTTCCTTGAGCGTTTTGCTTTCTTCTTCTCCTTAATTGCTTTCTGATCTGATGATCCCTCTTGAACTTCCTTTGCCAAACTGTCAATATCCTTTGCAGAAGAAATGGACGTCTTACTCTTCATAATAGATTCATCCAAAGGTACATTTTCATCTGAATCTTCTGAGTGATTAGGAATATCCATGGCCTCTATTGCTTCATGGTGAGCTGAAACTAGAGTTTTAAAATCCGTTCCTGCTAGGAAAAGATCATCATATTTTCCTGCCTGTATGATATGACCTTCTTTAAGAACCTTCAAAATTGAAAAAATAACGTGAGAAAGAGAACTAAAAGAGAATTCTTGAAAGAATAAAATATCTTTATAGGCAAAGATAAATTACACAACTTGACAAATAAAGGGAGACTAGGGACCAGTGATGTACCAGACAAGAAAAGGAAAAGTTTTTTAAAGTAGTGGCAAAACATTCAACTACCATAATGACCAATACATTGGAGTAACTCAGTAGGAAGCTGCCATAAAACAGAACAATATCATGGGAGGGAGCCAAGAGTTCCATTATCAAATAAGCAGCTTTACTAGATTGTGTGCACAGATAAATTTCATATAGATGCAAAACTAATAACTTTCCCCTCTCCTTGATGTTACAGCTTGTCGACATCTCATGTCAATCTATAATATTATCACGTTAAAAATATTGCATATTCAATCTTAAAACTGACTGCTTTGTTGTTTTACACATGTTTCCTTGACATGTCTGAAGTAGTAAAGATTTGGCAGTATATACTTGTGAAGTTCTGTTTTTTTACGTATTGAAAATAGTAAAGGAAATCAAGAACCATACTTCAAAAGAGTGAAGGTGTTATGAAAGACCAGATTCAATATAAAAAGAAAAAATAAAGAACCCAACCAGGATATGGGGAGAGAGAAAAAATGCATCAAAGTGAAACAGTAGAGAGCAATTCCAACCCCTGATCATGCAGGGAATACATAACGTTGAAAGGCAAAAAAACAAAAACACCTGAAATGAAATATAAACATCATCCAGGTCTTTTATTGCATAAATGTGTAAGACAAAATAAGGCCATACCAGTATCATATCAGCAGAAGGAAGAAATTCAACTTGATGGGTCACAAAGATGACTGTCTTATCTGCTAACGCTGTCAATACATACTCCTGCAGTTACATGACATGCAAATTAAGCCAAACCAAATACATTTAAACTGTACACCCAAAAAATCATTTAAACAGCATCATTAACTCCAAGCTTAAGAAAGCTAACCCTAAATAATTCCGATCCAGTGTGGGCATCAACTGCACTGAAGGGATCATCAAGGAGGTAAATTTCAGCATCTTGGTAGAGTGCTCGTGCAAGCTGAACCCGCTGCTTCTGGCCACCGCTCAAATTTATACCTCTGTCACCAATAATTGTTTGATCTCCATGTGAGAAAAGCTCTAGATCCTTTTTCAGTGAACAAGCATGAAGAACTTTCTTGTACTTCGCTTTGTCCATTGGGGTGCCAAACAGGATATTTTCTTCTATATTTCCTGACTGAATCCAAGCAGATTGGGAGACATATGCAACAGAACCACACACTTTTACCTGCAGGATCGTCCAATTCATCAGGTAAAACGGACATAAACAAGAGTATTTCAAAAGTACAAATAGCTATGCATAAAGATAAATAAGATTTAAAATATTATTCTATCTTAGAAATAACGTACTTCACCAGACAGCTTTGGAATCTCTCCAAGGATGCAAGAAAGAAAACTTGACTTCCCAGAACCAACCATGCCACAAACAGCCACGTTCATCCCCTTTTCCACTTTCATGTGTATTCCTGATAAAGTAGGCCTAGGCAAAGAAGTAGCCCAGCAGAAGACACCATCCCTGATTTCTATGGCCATGTTAGAAATGCCACGCGGCATGACGATGGTCGCATCTTCCTGCAATTCTTCATCCTGAAGGTAAGTAGTTATGCGATCAAGAGAAACTCTTGTCTGAGCCATGGTTGACACCAAGTCAGGAAAATTCCTCAGAGGTTCTTGGAGAATTCTGAAAGTAGCTAGAGCAGAGAGAACACCACCTGCAGTCAACTGACCCCCCAAAAGTATGCAAGTAGCAAAAGTTACAGCTGAAACAAATATAGGGGAGCTCCAGAATATGAAAGTTATGAAAGCCTGAGTGTAGAGTGATTTCCTTAGCCACTTGAACTCTACTCCACGCATTTCCTCCAACTTCAATCGGTATCTGTCCTCCCAAGCTTGCAGCTTGAGAATCCTCATATTCCTAAGACACTCTGATGTCTTTCTCATCCTTTCATCCTTGGCAGCCATCAAATTATCCTGATAATCTTCTTGTATCTTAGCCACAGGAATCGTGACGACAATGGAAACGACTGTAGCAACCAATGTTGCTATAGAAGCAATTCCGATATTCTTGTACAGAATTAAAAGAGCAAGAACAATCTGCATAGGAAGCATCCACAAGTCATGAAGGTACCAAGAGAAGTCCCCGACCCTCTGAACATCAACAGCCATGTAGTTGACAATCTCCCCACTTGTGTGACTTTGCTTGGCAGAGCTCGAGAGTCTGAGTCCCTTTCTGTATACCATAGCAGTTAGGGCTGACCTAACATGCATACCCAAGATATCCACTCCTAGATACCACTGCCTAGTTGTCACAGTCTCCACAAGCTTCGCAGCAAAAAATATACCAGCAAGGGCATATCCCTCATGGGGGAAAGTCTCCTTGCCACTCAAGTAATCCACAAAGTAACTTATCATATAAGGGCCTACATATGACACCAAAGTATTCAAACCAGCAAAGATAGCATTCAGAGCTGCCTCCTTCCAGAAGGACGTGAGAATCGCCCAAGCCAACGAAGAATGCTTAGAGGGATTGTCATTTTCAGCCTTCAACCTCTCCCAATTAGAATTCAGAATCTTATAACTAGTCTTGGCTCTGTCTCTTGGTGCAACAAGTGGAATGTCCTTAAGCTCAAGTGGCCTCTTAGCACCAATTGAAAGAAGTGGATTCAGCCAAGAAAGAGTGGCCAAACTAAAAAGTCCAGCATCTAAATAAGGAGTAACCCTGAGACACCCGGGTTCCTCCTCGACAAGCAATGGCTCTTGAAGATCAGAGTTCCGACAAACTATTATACCAGTCCCACCCCTAACTGCAACCACAAACAAAAATGCAAGAGGTGGTGTGACAGCAACATTGGAGACAGCACGAGAACATAGATGTTGAGAACCATTCTCCCAAAACCCTCTCCCATCAACATACAAAGTACACAAGCAAATAACAAAGCACAGAAACCACCAAACTCTCAACAGAACTGGAAACCTCTCTGACACCTTGAACTTGCAATCCAAGGTCCAGAAGCTCAACACAAACCAAGCCAAACACTGTGCAGCAGGCACAGAGAGAAGAGACAAATCCACGTCATCCTCACCCCAAATTAAAGCACCCCCTTCAAACCCCAAGGCCAAAACATGCACAAACAAAACATAGAAACAGGACACCACTGACAACTTGAACACCAAACCGATTCTAACACCACGCCTCTCTTCATCAATGACACTACATATTGGGCTGGCATTGCCGCTGTTCCCATTCTTACCAAATCGAAAACCACCCTGGTACACAAGAGCACGCCTCACCGAGACAACAAAGAGAAACAAAAGAACAAGAGTGAGGTTCACGCAGATTGTCGCAAGTTCCAACACGGGCAATCCTAGGACATCATGGAAGAAACGTGCGACACCCATTACAGAAAATAGTGTGTTAATGAAGAAGAAACGGATTGACAATAACCAGGAGCCGAATAGAAGAGAAGGGGCATCTCAGAATACAGAAAATGAGGAGAACCAAACGCACGTGAAAACAAAGAGAAAAAGGTTTATTTCAACATCAGAGAAGACGAAGAAGAAAGAGAAGAAGAGGATGATGGTGTTGCAGTGGGGTAGCACTGAAAAATCAAATTTTGAAGACAACAAAAGACAGCCAATGGCGAAATATACAAAATTCCCCACCCGGGTGATCTCTGAAATCGATGGTGACGTGACGCACTGCTCAACCCAAATTGCAAAACAGAGAAAAGCTGAAACGACAATCACCAACGACGACAAATGATGGTGGCGAGTAGGCTAAGCGTGGCAGCATATGCTATTACAACGAAGCCAGAGAGAGAGAGAGAGAGAGAGAGAGAGAGAGATGGGTTCTCTCTCTTACACCCTTTCAATAATGTCTTGTTTCTTTCTAACAAATTTAACTAATAACTAGGCTTCCGTGTGTTGTTGTTTAACAGCGAGTTAGTTCCGTGTGGGAATAAGAAACTTGCAGCAGATTCTCCAGAAATTGTGTGAACGGAGCCAAAAAGGTCAATTGAAGCGACTCGTCACTACAGTTACTTCATTCTTCGATCGGCTTCAATGAATTTCGGAATGGGATCCCCTGGACCACTATATATGGCACATGCCAAGGAGAAAGAATAGACAACACAATATTCCAAATTCCAAATAACACACACTTTTACTATTTATATCATTACTGAAAATCCCACATGTTGTTTTCTCATGTTTCATTTAAAGTTTATTAATTTAAGACTGTTCAATATCATTAACTTAGTTACCATGCACATCGCTTCTTAATATTCTTACATGGGAAAGCTTTACCTTTCATTTTGTAGATACAAGTGTGAACAAGTGTCATCATAGGTGGTGGCTGATAGTGATTTTACTGTTTCATTTGGTTGGCAAGAGAGAGAGGGGGCGGTTTTGTTTGTTTGTATGTGCTTTACAGTAGAAGAGTGGTGGTGGTGGTGGTGGAATTCAGATAATGGTGTGTGGTGAGTGACTGTGATGGCATGATGGTGTGTTTTATTAATGTAGAATTTGAGGCACACCCAACATGTTTGGTAAATAGGAGCAATGAGGAGTGAGAACCACATCTTCAATTAATTCTTCATTCAATAAGTTAAGGGAAAAAACGGTATTCACCCATCTGTGTTGATGCAGAATGTACAAAAAGAAAGGGTGGTGCTGACATGCCAGAACTAAGTGGATGAATTGTCAGCCACACCACTCTTTTTCTTTCACTTATTTGTTTGGTTCTTTCTGAAGGTTAAACACAACAAGAATATGCAAGCACCCAACAGATATTAAAACAACAAATCTTGCTTTTGCAGCAAAACTAAACACGTAAAGTTTAGCTCATCACAGCTTTTTCCTTTCAACATCAAAATAAAATACCTCACACCAAGCTTTAACCAATACTGGCTAATCAACTTTTACTTTTTATAGTTAAATTTTATACTTAAACATACTTTTGGTTGATGAATAAAGAGATTTTTTTTCCTTAGTTTAAACTTAATAACTCCTCTAATAAAACTATTCAAATAAATTTTTATCAGTATTTTTTATCTAACAAATAAATTTTCAGTCTAAAATATATTAAAATATTATAAAATATGAAATATTTTAATGTCCTAAACATATAAAATAAGTAATTTAATAATAATTAAATTCATCTGATTGTATAAACTGTAATTTAAATATAGAATGAGTAATATGTCAACATGAAGTTACTAATTTTTATTAGTAACTTTCCAAAAATAGATATTGGCTTTAATTTAGAAGTAGAAACTAAAATAATTGTTTATGATGACTCTGAGATAAATTTAAGGCAAAAAGAGAGAGATATTGAAACTGTCTAACAATAAAGAGAGAGAAAGTCTCGCGGTCTTAAAATGAATTAACGAGAATAATTGGGTTAGATAAGTATTTTTTTTATATTCAAACAGAAAACAAAACAAAAACATAAAGTGAAAATAAAAATGCGTATTGTTTTAAGAGAAAATAAACTAACAAATTAAACAAATGTCATTTTTTAAATTATTACAAAGGAAACTGTAAGGATTTTAATCAACTCCTCTCGACATACTAAAGAAATCTCAATAATAACAAAAATTCAAAGACAAAAAAAAAAAAAAACTTCAAACTCTTTTATTTAAAAAAACTAAAATAAAAAATAATAAAAATATTATTAATATTAATAA
>Ga0123342_1000306_pt1 | contig 72869 bp, 34 predicted proteins | sample Turbeawhitnodule_FD_89960 | JGI IMG/M metagenome (GOLD analysis project Ga0123342, IMG submission 89960) | Root nodule microbial communities of legume samples collected from Mexico - Turtle bean Mexico white nodule | ecosystem: Host-associated > Plants > Roots > Nodule | place: Mexico: Nepantla... | reverse complement strand
CCAACCCACTTCTCCATTCAGAAACTGAAACTCAATTTTGACTAAAGTTGTAGTTTTGCAATATAAATGAAAGTATCTTTTGAGGAAATTAAAGCGCATTAAAAGACTACTAAACACAAATAAAGCATAATATCCCAGACCTACAAAGGAATGGTGAAAGAATAAAAAAGTAAATAGCAAAATTAATAGAATGCCAAGGCAAAAAACAAATAGCACTGGCAATCAAAAAAATGGACAGAAATAAAGTTTGCAATATGTAGGAGAATATATTTGTCTTCTTTACCTTCTGGATTGATGACACTAACAGAGGTTATCGCGTCACTGTGTCCCTCCAATATATGAGTACATAATCCAGCACCTTTCCATGCCCTAAAATAAAATTTAATCATATAACGGTGGAAGCCCAGTAAATGAAAAAGTAATCAATAACACAATATGCCAATAATTCTAAAAGAACAATACTGGGTAAGACTCTTATACCTCCCAAAACCATCATAACATCCTGTCAAAAAGAACCTGCAGAAACAGTAACACTCAACTTTAAATTCTTAGTGAAGGACACAGGTAAAAAGCCATTCCACTCAGTAAAATAGAACCAAAACTATTATTATATCAAAAATTACAAAGTGACAAGTTAAACAAACAAAAAGTATTTACAATAACAATCATCATCAATCCAATGGCCAAAACTCTAAAGAACCTATTCACAAAGAGGGTTAGGCAGTTTCCTCTGACTACTCCCAGTGTCACCATCAACCACAATGCAAAATAAACCTCAATGAGTGACCTCATGAATTATAAAAAAAGGCTTCACAATAACACTCGTTAACCCAATGGCCAAAACTTTAAATAACCTACTCACAGAGAGGGTTAGGTTGTGTCCTACGGCTACTGCCAGCGCCACCATCAACCACAATGCAAAAGTAAACCTCAAACAGTGAACTACTGCTTCCAATCACTTTTTCTATCATCACTAAATATCATTAACAAATTGATTGAAGTCAATAAAAATCAATCACACTGACTTAAATTCAACCTTGATAAAATCTTTCACAAACAATGTTTGAATAAAAACTGTGCCCCATACAAAATAATGGCATGTTACAGTTGCTAGCATTACTGAACATAAGAGCTAATATAGAATACATTAACACAAACTAAGATTTTTATTAAAAGACTGAAAACACTCTACAAGTCTTTAAAAGCATTTCCACCAAAATGACACATTTGCAAGCTTACCGAGAAGAAGAACCATCAACAGCACTGACCCAGTCATCATGTAAAGAAGGGTCTTCCTCCTTTCGTGGGGCCACAGACCTTGTGTACTCAATTTCCAATATCCTTTCCTATAAATTGACCATTCAAAACAGTTAGCTTCCTTTCCTATAATTGATCACTCAAAAAAGTTAGCTACCTTTCCATAATTGATCACTCAAAACAATTAGCTATGATCATATTACACCATAGCAAAAGGAAACAATGGTTTGTTTCCTATGTAAATAAATAAAGACAAAATAAATTGATAATTATTGTTTGTATACCCAATTTCTATCCCAGAAGTTTCAACAATTTCCTTGCAATTAACCAAGTGGCATAAGGTTGTATATTATTCAATTTCCCGAGATTTGAAGCCTCAAATTTTGTTCAATTTGAGATCTGCATTGAATTTACATAACTATATGTTCATGATTATCATTTACCATGTTTGAAAAAAACATTGATTGAAATGTTGAATAAGCTCATAGGAACCAGTTATCTTAAAAAATCAACCTTGCAAACCAGCGATTTCCAACTGAGTCACAATCAATCAATACAGTTTAATTGTCACCTAGCACTGTTACAGCCATACTGTACAGACGCGGCCTGAACTACCCCATTTTAGCAACTAGTATACTACTATATTACGGGCTACACACAGACACTACTTCCATCACAACAAACCCATAATCCACTGCATTGATACACAACCACCATAACAAGCATAACATTTACTTAATTAATATAACAAATTGATGCTGTCAAAGTGAATCCTAAATAAAAGCTACAAAACAAAAATGAATAATTGGAATCCAATAGACAAATCAAGCACTTCTAATCCTACTTATCTAAACAAGTAGTTCCCCAGAATAAATTTCCATTCCATGGAACTTAACTCCGAACAAGTCCATAAAAAATGGGTAAACAGTCACTTTGGTTCTAAAAAGAGTAATTTAGTGTCACTTAGGTCTCTAAAAGTATTAAAATCTAAAAGAGGCGAAAAGTGTAATTTTTCTATCACATTGGTCTTGTCATTGGAAAATCTCCGCTAAAGTTTACATTTATACCTACATAACACTATCATTTTGGTCTTTAGATTAAACCAATTATTGTATTTCTAATTCTTGAACTTAACACTGTCAATCATTTTAGTCGCTGAACTTAATCAATTAATCTCATTCTAGTCCCAAACTTAAAGGCTTTGCCATTTTAAAATAACACTAACCCCCTTGTTCGACTGAGAGGAGGTGGAAATTGAGATTATATGGTGTGGTACAAGAAGGAAAGAAGAAATCATTAAAAAAATGGAGGCACCCACAATACCATTTCTCACATATTTCCAGTGTTATCAGAATCAAACGGTTATTAACCCAGTCAAGGTACTAGATCAGAGGAACACTGGTTGAAACAGGGGTACTAGTTGAACTGCATGACCCGGTATATTATTGAATATATAATTTATATCACAAATAGAGTACAAAAATATTTTTTGTCATCCATTTTTTAAAGAGATGCACTGGTGTAGTGATTATGTTTATCTTAAAACACCCATAGGATGGGTTCAATTCTCTCTCCCCAATAAAATTTTGATTTTCCTCTACAGTATATCTTATGAACTCATAAGAAAGTAGGAGGGCATTAGAGATGTTGGGCAGATTGGCATGAAGAAAATAACAGGCATAACTGAGTGTTGTAGTAGGCAGACTGATGTGAAGCATAGCAGTTAGAAGAGAGGTGCAGCAAACTACCTTGGACGACATTAGACCAGACCAGTTTTATCCGGTTCAGAGTGAGGTTGATGAGGTATTGCCAACTTCTACTCATTTCCCCATCTCTCTCATCTCTTTTCTATTTCTCTTCGACCAAATGCTATTGATTTCTACTTTATTTCTTATCTATTTCAATTTCTACTTTACCAACTTATTTCTTTCCTACCTAATTCTCTCCTTTCCACCAAACAAATTATAAGTGTTTAAATTCGGGCACTAAAATGAGAATAAGATTAAAATTACAATAAGTGTATCATATAGACACAAACATCAATGGGCAGCTTCGATTTCTATCCGGAAAAAACTCGCATTCTCTTACTACAAACATAAAATAAATGTGTATTTTCAGTTTCTATCATACAGACAATCATACAATTGTAAAGATAAGTAGAACAGGATTTGTAATCGTTTTAAAATTATTACCGCAGAGATTCCCTTGGCGAGAAGAAACTGCTCGAGCGACATCCGCACGAACTCGCCATCGATCAAAAAATCAAAGGGCTCAGGCTCATAATCAGCATCTGCAAAAATCAACCACCAAGGAATTTCATCAATAGTCTTGAATTAACCAAAAAAAGAGCACGGCAGTGTTCGAAAATGAGATAATAAATGAAATTACCGTTGGATTGAATGAGTGCGTTGACGAGAGAGGATAGGCCGAACCGAGTGAGGTCTGCAGGGATTGCAATGGCGGAGGACGGAACTATGAACGGCGCATTCAACTTCGTCACGAAGCGCACTTGGATCCTCCTCGCGCTCCCTTCGCCACTTTCTTCATTGATATTCATCTTCGTTTCCTCTTAAGCTCTTTCTTCTGCAAGGTTAAGGAGAAAACGAAGAGCGTGAAGAGAAAAGCGCCAAGCGAAGAGGAAGAAGAAGAAGAAGCAGCAGAAGCAGCAGCAGAAGCAGCAGCAGCTAGGGTTTAACGGTTTTCAAGTTAGAATGTTCAGTTTGCTGCCAATGGGTTTTAGACAATACTATGCCGTCTTGGTAGATCATATAACCAATATTTTATTATTAATCAAAAAATATAAAAGGAATAAAATATTTACAAATAAAAAGAGAGTCCCACTAAAATATACAACTTCTTTTATTTATTTATTTATTTATTTATTTATATTTTTTATATCAATATATCCTTTAGGAGTATCAATTTATATTTTTATTTTATTTTTAATTATATTTTTTTTTAAAAAGTCAACAATGTACAAAAAGACACGTATTTAAAATTTCTATTTAATCCTTAATTATATTTTAAAAAAATAAAACAAACTGTCGTAAGGAAATTTGTGTACATATTTTATATTACTATTTTACCATTAATTATATTTTAAAATTAAAAAAAATATATATAAATATAAATAATATTTTTATCTTATTGTTAATTATAGTTTTGAATTAAAAAATATCAATATATTAAAAGTGTTTGTCGTGTAATCATTTAGTTTTTTTTTAAATCATCATTCATTGTAGGAAAACAATGATCTTTCGTCAACCAAACGCAAATAAGCAAAAATCGATCCCTAAACATCGAATTTATATTGGCCAACAATTCGACGAAAAAATCGTGGAAGCAAACGTATATTGCATGGGCCAAGTCGATGAAAAACAGACAAAAATTTCATGGACAAGACCGACGTAAAAGGGACGCAATATCGTAGACTTATGTGTGAGTCAAACTGACGCAAATGTTATAAAATCGCCTATGCCTTGGTTTGGCAAACAAATTGAAAAAAAAATTGGCATCAGATTTTGCATCAGTCTAACCCACACAAAGGTTGACGCATAAATTAATTAATTTTAAAAAAATAAAAGCTTGTGTGGGCTTGGTCGATGCATAAATGCAGCAAAAAAATACATACATTTTTTGTTCTAGCCATTTTATCCTGTAAACAACAAATACCAAACCAATCAAATTCAGAATTGAACATAATAAATTGTTATCATTTACACCACATTCACAATACAAAAATCATTCAATTAGTTAAATAAAGTCATTAAGATAATTTCATTCATCCAAATATTCAAAGTGAATATGAATACATTAAACAAAATTTAAAATTAAAATTGTACTTTAGAATTTAACTAAAAGTACTAAAACTTAAAATGTTAGATAATTCAATTACATTAAAATAGTGCAAATGAAAATATAAAATGGATCCAATGAAGTAGAAAAGGCATTAATGTGATCTGTGAAAACCTGTAAAAAAAATACAAACAGTGTGAATAAATAAATGTAAATAACTAAAATACTTAGTATATAATAAAAATGTGAAATAATTAAACTTACAGTTTGGGATGCACTTTAAGGGACATGGTCATCGTGCTCTGGATCATACTGGTGGTCGAATTGACTTGTGCTAGTGTAAGCATTTTTGTCATGTTCCATTGAGATGAACTTTTCCTTTATAACCTTCATTTTGTCCTCTAAGTGTGCATACTTTTGACCCCACATACTAAGTTTAGCACGAAGTATTTGATTTTCAATCACATGATCATATTGTGAAGTGTTGGAAGCAGAGGGTTGAGTGAGGGAAGAGACTCATTGGTGAAAGTTAGCAGCCAAGTCTGTCATACCATACATTTGACCGCTAGTCTTTCCTTCGACAGTTTCCTTCCAAGTTTGAAGCTTTGTTGCAGGATCAAGTTGATAGACATCCGTGTTAGAGTCCTGAGAACTATTTACTTGAAGGGTCTTCAAGCGCTCATGATAGTTTTCCTACATGGGTCATTAGGAAATGAAAATGTTAAGAAATTAAAATAAAAATATAAAAAAACTTAAAAGAATAACTTACATAAGTTTCACGAGCACGCCTATCCAAGTAGGTCGGGCACTCTTTGCCTTGACTTTGGTCAACATGTCACAAAGTCGTTTTTTGACTTTAGACTCATAGACCTTTTTAATTTGCCACTCATTTGGAGGTGTCCAAGTGACTCTACTGTGTTAAAAACAATAAAATAGTTTGTTTCAGTTTTTCCATTTTGGTTGATCTATATAAAATTGTAATTAAAAATTAAAATTACCTAAAAGTCAGTCCACCATTTCAGTTTGTCCTCCTCAGTCATGGCATCATAATGATGATATGTACCTCTAAATTCAGACCAAATGCAATGTTCAATGGTCTCACTAGCATAATAATTTGGCGTCCAACTACAATATAAAAAACTCAAAGACATTGTAATATGAAGATAAACAAATATAAATTTAGGATGTCTTACCCTTTACCAAGAACTGAGATGATGACCCTACCAATAGAGTCATGCTGGACCTCCTCAGGAGGAGGTCGTGCTTTGAAGCAGCAGCGACGCCATGGTCAACATGGTCAGAGAGACCTTGCACAAAACCAACAATAATCGGGACAGAGGGAGAAGATGTGGTGTGGACAATGACATAAGGTGTGGACAATAGGATAAGGAATGATCTGCACAAAGGTACAAGTGGAAAAAACTTCTAAATGTATTTAATTATTAAAACGTAATCAGTGGAAAAAAAATAAAACTTCTAACTTTGTATTAAAGTTAATTATTACAATATAACCATTAATTCAACATAATCAATAGAAGAAAAAAAAACTTATAAATCTACATTATTACAAGATATTCAATGAAAAAAAATTAAAAACGCAATTTCCTAAAAAAAATCAAACAATAATAAATCTTTTTCCAAAACAACTTATGACTTTTTTTCCTTTGTTAATTACGTATCTTTTTATTAATTAAGTCTCCAAAATTTTCAGCCATATTTTATCAATTATTAAACTCAAACTTTAATTCTCATTCTCATTATAGAACAACATCAATAAAAGTCCATAAAGATTTAAAAAGTTTGAGTATCCTAAAGTTTGACGTATCCTGTTCAGAAATTCGTCCATATCGAATTAAATAGTTCAGAAATTTTGGAATTTTAATCTTGTCATGATGACTAAAATATTAAAAATTTAAGTTTCAAGTAAAATGTGTGTCACTAATTTACACAGCAACATTCACATAGCAACATAGCAATAAAATTAATAAAAAAAATTCTGAAATTTTAAAACTTTGCTTGTTCTTTCTGCTCACTTCTTTATTCCTTCTTCTCATATCGATCATCTCTCTCTACAGAGACAACAATAACGTGGTTTAGTCAGTTTCGGTCATTCTCTCGCTTGTCATGCTTCGGGTTGATACCATCTACTTGTGTTCGAAACTCGATTTCTCTCGGCTCCACGGTAGACGCCAATTGTTCTCATGTGAGGGTTGGGGCCTGGAGAACTATTGATAGGATTCTTTTATCGGTCGTGTCTACAAGCTCCCTTCCTTCGCTCTTCCTTCCTGGCCTCGACTCTTGGTCTTATCGTAATCTAGACTCGTAGGGTACCTGCAGAAAGCACTCTGACGCTCAAGTCAGCAAAAACGTTCGGTACTCGGTTCTCATAGCAGTGTATATGATTATCTACCTGATTCTTGGAATATGTGCTATTTATATTACCTGGTGGACTTTTCTTATTGGGCCAGGTTAAGGAGTTGGATCGTGCTTAGGGCTGCATTACCTAACTCCTAATCACAGATTAATTTCGCTGACTTTGATTGGGCGTAATTGCACTTGAGCTATCGGTCGGCCCAACAGACGTGAATCTTGACTACATTCGGTCGATCCAATGATAGATCTGAAACGTTACATCAGTCGTACCGTTCTTACCTTTACAAATAATAAAATACAGATACAAAACATTAGTCTATGTTTCCTTCGTATTAAAATAATCAGTTTTCTTAATTTTCTGACTTTGGATAACTACCACCTTCATACAATTTTTCCCAATCTGTTATTTCCTTTTATTTTGTGTACCAAATTGAATTATTTTATTATGCATGAAAGCGATGCTTTGTTTAATGCAGAACAAAATTGTACTGCTAAACAATTTTTTATGAGATATGCTGTGATGATTATATCTTATATATGACTAAATTAAGTTAAAATTGAAAGCAACCCAATAAAATGGTCCCCTATTTATTCTTTCAAGTTTTGCAACTAAGTTAAAAATTTGAATACTCCATGATATATATATGACAATTCTATATTAATTTGTTTTCCAACTATGCAAAGTTTATAACTTTTTCTACTGTGAATGATTATAAATATAATGTCATCAATATTTTATTTATCTCATATAATGACAACAAATAGAACAGGAAGACAATAATTATAGCTTCTCTTATCTATTAATTTGGCAGGAATGGTATTATTCAATATTAACATCTTTGAAACCCTTTATATTAATGTCCTAGCAATTTTTTAAAAACAGATAACATGCATAAATATATTTCTTAATTCACTGACATATCAAATTAAGTCTATTCAATGTAGATAAAATCATGCAACTTTGTCATTGTGTCAAACATTTGTCTTAACCTTACTTTCATCTATGGAGGCAGCACATGTTCATGCAATGGGTTGGTTGGAATTGTAATTTGTTATGATAGTTTATTTTCATTTTCACTAATTTGTTGGTCAACACCCTTGGCTTTGAATAAATGGGTTTTGTTTATTTGAGGATGATAACTTCATGTAATAGACATATTTTGTCTTCATACTAGGCCACAAGAACATGCCATGATATATGAAAACAAGTAGTTGCAGAAAATGGTAGAATCAAATTCTTCTTCTCCTAAGGTTTTCAAAAATCTTGAGACAAACTTATGTTTCACAGTAGTGTACAAGAACATAGAGAATCTGCATAGCAAGGAAGAACAATAAGGATGGCAAGGCCACATGTAATGGTTGTACCTTACCCAGAACAAGGGCATGTGATTCCTCTAATGGAGCTTTCACTGCTCTTGGTCAAACAAGGTATAAAAATAACATTTGTGAACACCAAAGAAAACCATGATAGGATCAAGAGTGCACTTCCATATGGGGATGGTTTATTATCTCAAATGTCTCTAGTGTGGATTTCTGATGGATTGGAATCCTCAGAAGAGAGGAAAAAGCCAGGAAAATCATCTGGGGCAGTGTTGAAGGTTATGCCAGAGAAAGTTGAGGAGCTAATTGAATGCATCAATGGATCAGAGAGTGAGAGGATCACATGTGTGCTTGCTGATCAGAGCATTGGATGGGCACTTGATATTGCAGAGAAGAAGGGAATCAGAAGAGCAGCTTTCTGTCCTGCATCAGCAGCACAGTTGGTGTTGGGATTGAGCATACCAAAGTTGATTGATAATGGGATCATAGACAAAGATGGTGAGTTCATACTTCTCTGATTCTTTGCTTTATTGTTTATTTTTCTTCTTTCTGAATGATATTGATCACACAAATCAAGTTATTCAACATAAAGAGTTTCATGAGTAATCAAGTAGTATCATGTCATGCCATATTGAAAAGATATTATTCCTCACAGCTAATCTACTCACACCCATATAACTCACATGCATTAACAATGTTACTTAAATGTAACACTCCTTTATTTATGAAGAAATTTCCAAGATTTGTGAACTTCATAAATTGATGTTATATAAGCTACAATTAGCATGGTTTAGCAGAAAACTTTTCTCATAAAATGAAACCACAATCAAGATATGTTATATTCATTAGTATTCATGTCTTACTGAACAATTAAATCATTCAGGAACTCCATTGGAAAAACAGGTGATTCAACTATCCCCTGCAATGCCAAGTGTAAGTACAGAAAAGCTTGTATGGGTTTGTGTGGGGAATAAGACTACTCAGAGGCATATTTTCCAACTCTTGGTAAACAACATAAAGTCCACACAGAAAACTGAGTGGCTGCTTTGCAATTCAGCTCATGAACTTGAGTCTGCAGCATTTTCTATGGCTCCAGAGATCATACCTATAGGGCCACTTCTGTCATGCCATCAGCTTGGTCACTCTGTGGGCAATTTCTGGACACAAGACCTTACTTGTTTGAAATGGCTAGATCAACAATCACCAAACTCAGTCATATATGTTGCATTTGGAAGCTCTATAAAATTTAGTCCTTCCCAGTTCCAAGAACTGTGTTTGGCTCTTGAACTTTCCAATAGGCCTTTCCTTTGGGTTGTGCAACCAGAAGAGTCAAAAACTGAATACCCAGAAGGATTTGTAGAAAGGGTGGTGGACCGTGGAAGAATGGTGGGTTGGTCACCACAGAAGAAAATTCTGAGCCATCCTTCAGTTGCTTGCTTCATAAGCCACTGTGGTTGGAACTCCACACTGGAAAGTGTCAGCAATGGGATCCCAGTCTTGTGTTGGCCTTACTTTGCTGATCAGTTCCTGAACAAGAGCTATTTTTGTGATGTTTGGAAGGTAGGAGTGGGGCTTGAACCAAATGGGAGTGGCATGATCACACAAGGTGAAATCACAAGCAAAATTCAGCAAATTTTGAATGATGAACAATTGAAAGCAAGGGCTAGAGATTTCAAGGAGAAGGTTCAAATTTGCATTGGACAAGGTGGTATGTCAAACAAAAATCTAGATAGCTTCATCAGCTGGATAAAAACTTAAAACGAGTTAAAAGTAAAAAGCATTTTCCAAATTTAATTAACCATGGTTTCAGAATCCTTTTCTTTTCCCTTATGTGTGCTTCTGTCTGTGTTCAGTTGTGTTACAATAATAAAATCCCAGAAGACATGAATCATCATGTAGATGCCATAATTTGTAACCATGAACTCATCAACTATATGAGTAAGTCCACTATAGTCTACACCATCATATGTTATGGATACTGAAATTTATGCACCTACTGAAAAGTTGCCAAGTAGCATCTATTTGAACACCATAAGATTCTGATGTTTATTGTTCTGCCACTCTTGCAGCATTGGCTTGCATATAAATTTCAGTATTTGCTTGTTTAAGAAGGCAACTTTTTTCTCTTATAATTTCTAAAATGTGTTCAGGATCCAACCTTTTTTGTTCTGCAATATGCCTATTGATTTTCTTAAAGCTTTAACCACACTTAAGATTGAAATATGTTTTGTTCAAGATGGACCAATTTGATGGGTCTAAGATCAAGCCCTTGTGCTAATTTGTCCAAAATTGACTAAGGATCTATTTGATAAGATTCTCATAAGTATTTCTAGAAAAAAAGATGAAATAATTTTGTTCATAAATCAATACCCTGTTTGGTAGGAGCAGAAGGCCCATCAAAGACAATATCTCCCCTTGCTGATTTCATCTTGAAAATCTTATGGCAAATTCTTCCTGCATCATACCTAAACTCTATCATTTTTCAAAAAATTTAAAATTACCCTTTATTCTATATTTAAAAATCTGAAATTCAAAAAATACAATTTAAAAATCAAAATCTCATTCTGAAAAAGTAATTCTGAAATGCAAAAAATACATTTCGGAAAAGAAGATCTGAAACACAAAATTTGAAAGTGCATTATGAAAAAAAAAATTATGAAATTCATAAATGTGTTCTATAAATACCAATCCATAAATATATTATGGAAAAGGGATTCTAGAAGTTTTTTTTTTATCTGCACCTCCTTTTATTTAAGGTCATTTACCTCATTTAGAATTTCTTTAGAAGGGGTACTTCCATCATTCCACTGGCACATTGGGTGCATATTTAAATTGACATGGTGCAGGAAGAATTTTCAAAATCTTATTCTTGGATTGATCCAACATTTGGGCTCGGATGACTCCAAACACGGATGACTCTTTCTTCCTGCACCTCCATATCTTCTTCTACTACCTCCATACCCAACATGAAAATACATTTTTTTCCTTTTTTTGTCACCCCATAGAGTAGTTTCCAGATTATGTAGTCCGGAAACTCATTTAAAAAAAGATTTCCAAATTACATAATCCGGAAGCTAAATAAGACTTCTGGATTATGTAATCCAGAAAGTAATCATGTAACTGAAAAAAGGCTACCGGATTATGTAATCCAGAAGGTAATTACAAATTTAAAAAATGACTTCCGGATTACGTAATCCCGAATACTTATAGAGGAGCATTTTTGGAAATTTGAAAATTTATGGAGGTGAGAGAAGAAGGTATGGAAGTGCAGGAAGAAACAGTCAACACGGATAAGGTCTTGAGCCCATACTAAAACAGAATCCTCTCTGATTATTTGGCCACTGAGTCTGAGAGCCATACATGTTTCACAGGCTAAATAGAAATCTCTTAAAAAAGCATTATATGACCAAGCATCCAAACTTGGACAAACTAATATTTGGTCATTTTGGTTATGCAAAACTCTTAGTTTGCTTCTTAAATTGTCACAACCTTTGTGCTCTCCAAACATCTTTGTCTTGTTTTGCACAAATATCATTCTTCAAAGATGTTACACACAGAGTCTCACATACACCTGCCCAAATTCTTGGAATTTTGTTCATGTATCTGTTTGATAACTCCTTACCAAATAGTTTTGAGGTGAAATTTGAGAAAAGAGAATCCTATTTAACCCTCATTGGTGAGACTGTGTTTGACAGAGAGAGCAAAAGTTAAAACTGAGCAAAGACAACAACACAGCACAGCACAGAAAGAGAATTATGAGAAGTAATGCAGATTGAAAAGAAACATGAGTATATGAACTAAGCTATCACTCTGTGGTGTGTGTTTCACTTTTTGTTGTGAGGGATGGTGAGGTCCATTCCCCTTCCATGCTGTAGGTTCTGTTTCTAGAGTGGTACAGGTTTGAAGAGGTTTTGGTCTGGCAGGGACCACCAAGTGTTTGTTCCTTTGCTTCCTCAGTGTTTCAATCTCTTTCTTTTCTACCATTTTTTCACACTGCAATGTAGATGCAAAAGCATGGTTTGAGATGAGCAGTGACCACTGCTCTCTCACCACATCCCCACCCCTCATAATAACTTCTAACAACTTCTCTACATTCACTGCCCTTTCATAATCAATCAATGTCCCCTTTTGTCACATTCTGCTCAAAATCATTGCAATCAAACACAAATCAAATTTCTTAAATCAAGAAAAAGAATCAAGATAGATTATCATATGTGGCAGATAATTGTTTAGACATCAAGTTTATACTTTATTTGTCAAGTTTCATTCATGATTAACATGATACTCTTCAATATAATCCTACGTCTAGAGTCTTTCATGGTATATATAACCTTTCATCGTATATAAGTGGGTACAAACTTCAATCTCATAAACCAGTTTTATGGGGTTGAATTAAACTTAAAGTCCATTTTGTAATACTAAAAGAGATAACGGACGAAAGAATTATCAAAACAAAACTGATTTTTCTTCTTCTTAGAAAACTCCATTTTTATCCCTAAAAAATCAAATTTTTTTAGGATTAAAAAAGTAAGTATGGTGTTAATAAATGACTAAATTGTTCCACTTCTGATAAACCAGTATGGTCATTTTCATTTTGTAGAAATTAATGAGTGATTCTAAATCTCTAAAAGGATCAAAAGAATGATTTATTTAATTCTTTCCCTTCATTCTATCTGCTGTTCTTTTTCTTTGTTCATCCTAAAAGAACATCAGCATGTGACCTTACCTCATCTTCAACTGTTTTCAAGAATAATCTCTGTGACTGGTTTAAGATCCCAAGATTTTTGCATCAATGATAGCCTTCATGTTCCTCTGTGTTTTATTAATCCAATGGCACTAGTGTGGTGTGATTTAAATATTACTTGTTTGTCTAAATTCTTTGGTAGCAATTTAGTCTACCACCTTATTCAATGTGTGAAGATTCATGAACAGTCATAGAATAAACATAAATGGAACAAGGTACAAGGCAAAAAAAAATATCAGTACAACACAAATTTATTGACATGATTTGATTTATGACATCTATTCATTGTTATTCACAATCTCCATCAATGCTAAGTTACTTATTTTTAGTTTTGGAGTTTGATTTTAGTATGATAAAGAAGAAGACATACAACAATTGGATTTATTATTTGAGATTCCATATCGAATAAAGTCGATGTGAATTATTTTATTGTGTATAAGTGGATGCAAATCTCATCCCATGAACTGGTTTTATGTGGTTGAGTTAGACTTAAAGTGCACTTTGTAATATGGTATCAGAGTTATTTTAAGCTTATTGTAGCGAATATTTGTTGGGCTTATCGTGTCAGCCGCTATCGGACCGTTATCGGACCACCCATTTCTCGAGTGTGTTTTGAAGATCCAACATCGAGAAATTCATCCCATGAACTGATTTTATGAGATTGAGTTAGGTTTAAACTTTATAATATTTAATTTGTAAAATTCTACACATTGAGAAATCTTCTTCATTAATTTTAGTTTTCTCTTTCTTTTTCAGAAGAAAACATGGACCATTACCACTCTCCATCTTCCAACAGGCAAGCTAGCATTGTCACCATTTTTTTCCAGTATGAACCATAACCGGACCACTTTCATTTGTAACATGTGAATGCCTTCAAAAACGAAACTTCTACAAATGCATAGTGACAAACTTTACAATTATATGAATACGTCAAAAGATTAGGGCCCTCAAAGGATAATAATATATGTATAGATCAACATTTAATGCACTTTTACTGGAGTTTTGCTTAGAAAATTAATTTGTGTACAAATCAAAAATTCTATGGTTTTTGTTTTAAATTAACTTATGTATAAATTAATTTTATCTTCTCAATGAAGTTTTTCTTCTTCTTAATTTTAAATTCTTAGTAAGGAAGGAAAATGTCACACTTTCCATTCTATTTTGTTACACATATGTATGATTTATTGGTGAAGTCATTTAAACTGATGGAAAGAAATAGAAAGTTAAAACTCGAAAACCTTCTTCCTATTAATGGACATAATTTTTTATCATATATATGATAAAAAATTATTGAGAAGAAAAATTCTCTATAAAAGTGACCAATTAAATTTTCTAACATCTAAAACAAAATTATTACCAATATATAGTTAGAAGAAATTAAAACATAATAACACATACATTTATCAATCTTATCCTTCTAATCAAACATTAATTTCTTATTTATTTATGACTTAAATATATATTTTTTTTTAATACCTTCACGTGATATTGATTTTCATTCTTCGTCCATATTTTATATCTCTTGTACACTTGTGATAAGAAAAGATTGAAATGAATCCTTATCAGTTTATTTTCTACGTGACAAACAAATTAGTATGTTGTTAAAATATTTCATTTTAATTCGTCATTAATATAAATATTATAATATTATAATACAATAAATTTTAAAAATTTGTTTATTTATAAAAAAATAAAAAATAACATTGAGAAAAGATATATTTCAATAATTTTTTATTATAAGTATCAATAAATGCTTAAATTTGAACTAGAAAAAAAAACAAATTTTATATATAAAAAAATATTTAATTTAACTCTTTATTTTATTTATTTAATAACGAGTGATCTTTCCTACACTAATTAATTAGTAATAAGGTAACCTTAATTGATGAAAAAATAAAATAAAGCAAAAGACATATTCCCTTGTGGTCTTACTCTCTTTAAGGCACTATGCCCTTCTTCTCCCATCTCTTTGGATCCCCACTGAGTTATCTCTAGTGTTTATCCTCCAAAAATACATTGATAAAGAGAACAAAATGTGCTCTTTTTTTGTCATTGTTCCAACACATAGGACAAAAGAAATTCCTTTGAGGGATAAACAATATTGGAGAAAGCAGCACCACATATTATTTAATAGCTTTCCTATACCAAACAGTGTGCATGTCAGTGAACCAAACAACAATGGCAACAAAATGAAGATGCACACACATATACATACAAAAGGGACAAAGTAGATTGTGAAAAATAGATAACCCACATGATGTTTTCAAACCATTTTTGGTTTAATTAGTTTTTGATTTTGAGCCAGATTTGTTAGTGAGCTGGGAAATTTTACACACACAGCAACAAGTAACCACCCTTCAATCTTGGCTTTTGCACATGGCTTCGTTCACTCCATCACTCAACATCTCAACCTCATCACAACCACACCATCTTCATATACATGCAAAACTTATTAATGTTTTTGGATTCACTCACACATATTCCTTTAAATACACTCTTAAATCTAATTATATATGTTGGGTTTTTCAAGAAAAAAAAATGAAAAATAAGTCCTTAATAAATACATAATAAATAGTTCAGGGGCCTTTTCTAGTAATATTTGGATGATTAAAAACTTTCAAAAGAAAACCATAACTATTGTAATCTTTTTTTGTTCAGCATCCATATTTGTTATTTTCCTAATATAAACATTGATTCCCATTTTACAAAGATTGTAAATTATGTCAAGCATCATATTAGTTTATGTGTTTTTTATTTTTAATAACACTACAAATAAATTTTTGGTTTCTAAATCAGATAGTTTCTAAATTGCTATCTAAATTAGGATTTTTGTTACCAAATTTAGAATTTAAATAATTGATAATTAAAATTTGATAGCTAATTAGATATCAATTTAAAAACTATTTAATAATAATATAAACTAATTTTAAAAAAATCTAAAATGATTTTTAACTTAGTTATTATTACAATTAATTATTTTAGTATCTAAAAATTAGTTTTTATTTAATGATTTTTTTTAAATAGATAAGCAATGAAATGTTTTATACCAAACAAAACATTTTAGGTCTAGGATTTGTTTAAAACAAAACAAATGAAACATAAAGAAACTTGAAAATTACACTAAAATCACAATTTTTTGGTTTAAAAGAAGAAAGCAACTAATGAAATTGAATAAAACAAGGAAAAGTGGGGTGATGTAAGCACAGAAAACTGTGTGAAACAACTGTCCCCACAAAGCTGTGAATGGTTTTATAGTGAAGTGCATCATAAATTAGAAAGAGTAATGAAGATTATAGGTAGGTAACAGTGTGGAATGATGTAATAAAGTTTTGTTGATTACATGAAGTGATGAATAAGGGTGTGTGTGACAGTGTAGGTGTCAATGTCACTCAGATATTTATCTGAAAAAATGAAGAGTGAGAATGATGAGGGCATGCCACCCCATAATTCCTTGCAGAATGATGCAGCTACACATATAGCTCCCTGCAGTGACTGTCTCTGTGAGTGTGAATGTGTCTGTTTTGCTTGCTATCTGCCTTTTCTCTGAGAGAGACTCACATCACTGTGACTCTGTTGCTGCCATGCAATACCCCATCCTCTTAAATGAACATCACCACAGCTACACACTTAATAATAATAATAACAATACTCAAAAAAGTATATGCAAAAGAATAATATAAGTGCTCTCTTTTCTGTCACTTGCTTACCAACATAACAAAAATATATCTGTCAAAAACTATGGATTCTCTCACACTGAATTTTTGTAAGAGTTTGAATATAGTTTTACCCTAAACAGTTCAGAATTTTACATTTTATCTGCAATGAACTTTTTCTTCTGATTCCAATATTTTTTTTCTGTTTTGTATTGTTTTACAAAACATATAAATTGGTGTGACATTTCATGAATCCCAGAAACATATTTTAACAATATTTTCAAATTCAAAACTTAAATATACTCATTTTAATAGTATTTTTCCAGTTAGAATTAATGTTTAACTTGATTTATAAGCAAACAATCCTGACTCTTAAACATGAGAAAGATCCTGGTGGATTATTTTACCTTTCTATGCAAAATTATCAGAAAAAGTTAACCCTAATTAAAGAACAGCATTGAAAGTACTAGACAACTACATTTTAGTTTTATGGACTTTTTACAGTGTAATAACCACTGGCTACCAAGTTGAACTTTTGTAAGGATGAGTCATCTAAATCGAACAGTGTAAGCATCAAATTCAAGCTCCATGTGTTTCTGGCAAAAGAAAACAAAAAAAAAACAGTATTATGAAGAGAAAAGAAGTTTACTTAAAAATGAGTACACTGTACTTAACTCTAATCAATGTTTTAATCAAAGAAAAAGTGCTTAAAATTCCCATTTGACACAAAACACTCCTTTCTTTAACTGCTTGTAAAATATGCAATAAACAGCTATTGGTGTTTATAGGTCAAAATGACTGAACCATGACTGTCATCAATCAAAAAAAATCTATAATTTATAACTGCAACTATGCTGTTTACAATGAGGGAAGATTGAAGAAAACCATCCAATGTTACTGCTAGAGAAACAACAAAAAAATAGAATAAGAATGGTTACATTACATGCATTGGATTTCCTTTACAAAATCTGAAATTCCCAACCTTTTTCCTTCTCCATTTCCCCATTCAAATTTCCCTTCTACCATAGTCCCTACCCAAATCTAGTGAAAATAAAAAAAAAATCATGAACCCCAGAACCCCAGAAGGCCAAAGATCCTTTCTTTTTCTTTTTCATCGATGAAAGGACAAAACAAAAACATTTAAAAGAACCCCAAAAGAATAAAGAGAGTGAAAGTGAAGCTACTATAGCAGCAGAGCGTGTTCATCGTTCTGGGTGCTGCTGCTGCTGCTCCCATAGAACTCAATGAGCTTCTGAAGCACCACCACGCGTGTCCGCAGCAAGACGATGTACTCTGCGGTCTCCTTGAAGAGCTGGTCGGGTTTCACAGCCTCTTCTTCAGTGTTGGTTGTTGCAGGAATGAGGTTCTTCAAAGCCTCAAGCTTTTGTGACAGTTTTTGAGACTTTTTGTGGCAGTTTTCATGGTTGGAGGAGGGTTTGAAGGGGTGAATTGTGGTGATGGGATTTTGGCCATGTGGGTGTCTTCTCCTTCTTGTTGTTCTTGTTCTCTTTGTGGCTCTTTTGAGAGAGAGTTTGTAACTGTGCCTTGTGGTTGTGGTCATGGCCACACAGAAGAAGAAAGAAAGTGTTTTTATTTTTTGTTACAGTTTGGGTGATGATCAGAGAAGAGGGGGTTCTGGGTTTAAGTACTGAGGCTGAAAGAGATTGCCACTTGATGGTGTTGGTTACTACAGAAATGCCACTGGTTTTTTCTTCTTTTTTTTTATAATAATCAAATTTGTTGAGAATAGGTCAAAAAAGAAACATCATGTGTCAATTGATCATGTGCCAATAAAGGATAGGATCCAAAAATATTAGGTGTCAAGTTTTTGTTGTCACACCATTTTTCTTTATTGTTCTTGAAGAAAATTACATGAAAATGTCACACAATTGAAGCATATGTTGGTGCAAAACCACCAATTTGGTGAAACATGCATTGCTAGCATGAAATTTAATTTGGAGAATTTTATTTTGCTTGCCCCAACCAACCAAATATAAGGTCCATGGCAATGAGTCCTCACTCCTTTGGTGAAACATGCATTGTTAGCATGAAAAAATGTGGGACCAAGGGACATAAAGAATGGGATATTTCCATGAAAGAAGGGTATTTTGGTAATTTCAGTTGTGACTCCAAATGAAAAAAGAGAAAGCGGGAAGAAGAGAGGCACAACTTGCGAGCCAGCCAGAGAGGCAGAAAAGCCTGCCCTTCTGTAACGGCACATGTGAAGGTCCCGGCAACTTCACATTATTTTTAATTACCCTTTTACCCTCCCATCATATCATCAAACACCTATTACACCACATTTTATCAAAATTAAATTAATTATATTATGCATAAATTAATCTTAATTGTTTCTATTTAGCAAAATCACTTATGTATCAACTACACCCTATTAGTCATATAATGATATTCGATATTTAATAAACTAAAAATGCAATTAATTAACTCCAATGCATGAATATATATATTAGGTAGGATTTAAGATTTAGAATTTAATGTTTAGGATTTATGATTTTTTTTCATTATTTTCGGATTAAATCTAATATAGTTTATTAATTATTTAAAAATGGATAAAGGAATAAAAATAACACATTGAAAAAAATCAATTTGTTCATATTAAAAAAATAAAGAGTGTTAATATTTTGAATATTTTTTAATCAATCAAGAATAAAATATTATATTATATTTAAATATCACATCAATATACACAAGAGTTTAAACAAATTACTGACAATTTAAATGATAGAATTAGACACGCATACTTATAATATCTTCTTTCCCCAACTGGTTATAAATTATTCAATGTTGTTTTGACATTTCAAACAATAAATAAATAAATATTTTAGTTATACTTATTTTATATTTTAATTTAAATATTAATATATTATTATGAGGAATTTTCAAATGAAAGTTTTTTACTCAAATAATTTTTTTTTTCACAATTAAAATGTGTTTTTAGATTGAACATCACTTTTTGTATTTTAGTGGTAAACTTTGGTGGGCGTATGTTTTGTTTTCAAAATATTCATTGTGCCTATGAAAGTATCTTGTCATGTGGTGGTAGCTTTTTATTTGTGCTTTCCTTTTTCAATTTCTTTTACTAATGCTTTTGTGATTTTCCCTCCATTGTTTTCACCATGCAAGCTTTCAAATCTGAAACTCGAAATCAAAGTTGTTAGAATATACTATAAATTCTTCAATGATTAAAACCTAATTAATTACACCTAATTCCAATGTATCATGTTTAGTTTCCATCCAACTTAGTTAAACACTCATTCATGATCCAAAGTATGAATTTGACATGTTTAGTAAATAACACACCATGACACCCACCTTCTCTATTTTAATTAAAAAAACACACATGTTTTAAAATTTGAACGAAAAATTAGAGAATGTAAAATGTGTAGATCTATTTAACATGATGTTATAAGAGATGTGAGGAAGAAAAAAAACTTGTGCACTTATGTTCAGAATCAACTATATTCCTGAGTATAATATTGGGATTAGATTTTGAAAAGGTTATGGACAACATCAATAGGTGTTGAATTAAGGTGTGCTAAATCTCCAAAATCAAGAGTACTACTTGAGACAATAAAATATTTGAAGAATTGTACCTTTTATGCTACTACTAGTTTGGCACTATTGATAGTGGACAAACTCATAAACAAATTGTGAAAAGGATTATTAATATAGAATGTTATGGGATCATTCACAAACTGAACTAGAACAAACGAAGCTTCTCTTCAATGAAAAACATGTTCTTGAGAAAATAAGCCTAAAGTAGAACTTTATTCTTCCACACTTTTATAAAAAAAAAAAACACATTAAAATTGTTCTTAGACAAGCTGGGAAAGAGTTATCTTCTGAAATAATTACTGGTAGTTTCAAATTTTGATTGCGATCTTCGATCTCTATAGAAGGTGAGAGTACATGTAAAAGAGACTGTAACGTTTAAGTTAGGGCTCAATGTACGATAATTGAAGTATTGATTGTTATTAATTACGTACATTTATCTTGTTTTTTTATGTTTATTTATAGGGATAACAAGGTACATATGTGAGTTAAGGTTTAACACAACTTACCGAATTAATTTTGTTATTAAAGGAAGGTTCCATACATATATGTTATGTTTGATTGGTTGTCTTGAACAAAATTTATCTTTAGATAACCGACACGTATTTCGATCTTCAAAATATTTGATGATATATATCGATATCTCTTCAATCACATAATCACGATAGTTCAATGCAATGATGTGTGCTGACATCTCTTAAATCACTTACGTAACAAAAATATTTAATTTCAAAATTTCAAAATGTTTGTAATTGATTAAATTAGTCACTTTTCACTATTTTTTACATTGAGAATACAGTTAACCAAATCAATATTTGTTTGTATAATGTTGGAATCTCCTAATCAGATATAGAAAGTATGTTGGGCTAAAGAAACCCATATCTATCTTTTGCTTCAAAAATTATGATATGATGATGTACTAAAACTAACCAATCTGAACTAATAAAACCACTCAAAGGAATCAGTGTGAAACATTTCAAATTAAGGTACCAAACTAAAAGATAAATTAAAAAAAAAACAAAAATTATATGAGTTTTATAGCAATAAATTGCTCAAATAATGTTTTTTTCACTACCCAGTTAAAAAATAAAATTTGATATGATTTTTAAAAATCAACAAACTTTATCATATAAATCAATTTGTAAATGTTTAAAATATTTATAGAAGACAAAATTAAAAAAAAATCATAAATCAAAATAAATTCATATGTAAAGTTATAGAAAAATTATTCTACAAATTACCTTATTCATTACATAATCATAGTCCATGAAAAATGTGATTTTTATTCTTTCTCTTGTAAAATTTATGAAGAAAAACCCCAAAAAGAATTATTGTCTAAAATTGTTGTCCCTTTTGGATGAATATCCCATTTTTTTTTCTCATATTAAAAAAAATGAAAAAGGGCATTTGGGTTAGCAAAAGGCAAGAAAGATAAAAGGGGTTTTAGGGCAGTTAAGTAGAGAGAAGAGGTAGTTGTGTTGTGTTGAAGGGTACCCCAAAGAGAGTGCATGTGAAGATGATATGGGCCAGCAAGGGTAGGTTAGAGCACATGAGGAGAGAGAAAAGCATGTGACAAAGGGGGACAGTGAGGCAGCATCAAATGTACACCATGTTCTGCACATTCCCTGCATCAAACTCATCAAATGCCACCACCTATATCATCTTCTCTTTCTCTTTTCCCACAACACACTTAATTAGGGTTTTTATATTTTCTTCACCACCATCTTTATATTATCTCACACTAATTTCAACAATCAATAACCACAATAATAATAATCTCCAAAATTTGTTTTTTTAATCCTTCCATTTTTTCTTAATAATACATTTTCATGTAATTGCAGATTATTGTTATTATTTGAGGTATCAGCTTAATTAAGATGTCAAGTTTCATACTGATACTTAACAATGGAAGAGTTTTTATAAAAAAATGTCTTTTATTTGATTATGTGAAAAAAAAATGATTGCAAATACATATATGCTTAAATTAAAATTAAAAAACAATTAATCGTTATATTAATTAAATTAGATACTATTTTAGATACTAACAAAATTATTAGTATCTAAATTAATTTATATTTTTAATAAATAATTTTTTAAATTTTTCTCTAATTAGTTACCAAAAATTTAGCTACCAAGTTTATAATCTAGATAGTTGATAATCTAGATAATTGGTAGCTAAAACTTTGGTAGCTATTTTTCTTTTATCAGTAAGAAACAACTAAATTAAATCGGCCACTCAAGGGATGGTCCAACCTCATACAGATTAAGAATGAACAACTTTGGTAGTTAATGAGGTACCAATTTATAAACTATTTATCAATAATAGAAATTAATTTAAATATCAATAATTTTTTAATATTTAAAATAATATATAATTTAGTCCATATATCAATTAATTTTTTTTTCTTTAAGAATAATTTTTATTTAATGGTTTCTTAGTAATGTATTAATATTTTTTAATAAATATTTTACTTATTCATTTAAATCACTTGATTTAAATATTACAAGCTTAATACACTGTTATTTACCAATATATTTTAAAGTAAAGTATTATAAAAGAAATTATACATAATTCATGGTTAGATACGTATCAATGTATTCTAATTAAATTTTATATGTATAGAGTATAATATTATAAAGCACATGTGTGTACTTGGTTTCGAAACTTTTTCTTTTGGGCATGTGTTGCTACATGTGACTCAAACGAAGTCTTTAGCCTTATCCAATTCAATTTGGATTTGGGTGGAAAAGTAAATTGTTATCATAGAGAAAAAAAAACTTTATATATTATCAACTTGATTTTTTTTTATTAACACCATAACCATTTGATTTATCACATATATTTAATGTCCGAAACATAAAATCTCACAAAAATAATGTACTTTCTGTTAAAAGAATGGACTTTAAGTCTAACTCAACCCCATAAAATTGGCTCATAGGATTGAGGTTTGTACCCACTTATATACGATGAAAGGCTCTGATTTCTAGTCGATGTGGCATCTCCAACACTTTCAGTATTAATATGTGATAAATTAATCAATTTTAGTCTAAGAAAAGTAGTTTAAGAGTTTAACTATGTATGTATTGGCAGTGTAAAAATAATAATATCATGAATCAGTCACTAATTATAGAAGGATGACTTTTAAACTAGTTAGTGCAAATTATTATTATACATAATATGTTTTTTAGTTACTTTTATGTCCATCACACAATCTAATTATCCTTCCAAACTTAAATACAAGCAAAATGAACCACATAATTGAGAAAGTTAATTGGTATCATTTAATTATAATCACATTTTTAAATAAATTCTAAAATACCTTAATATAAAAAAAGAAAGAGACATTAGTAATAAAATTTTCAACGAATTGAAGTCTATTTTTAGGATGCTATGATTAATCAGAAAAAAAAAATAGTTAAAATTGCTTCATATTTATCTCCAACTTTTTTTCTCTCCTTAAAGAGAGCACCAATTTTTTTAACTAACATCATAAATATCTAATTAATTGGAAAAAGAAGACAAAAGCAAACCATCATAATGTTTTTATTTATGTTTTTTATGTGAAATTCAGGTTCACATGTTGCAACCATCTTTAAAAAAAATAATGAAAATCAATTTTAAATAATAAAATAAAATTAATTACTAAATTAACTAAATTAAATACTATCTTAATATTAAAAATTATTAATATTTAAAATAGTTTCTATTATAAATAAATAATTTCTGAATTGATACCTAATTAGTTATTAAGATTACAAACTTTAGAGTTTAAAGTAATTGATAGTTAAAACCTTAGTAATTAAGTAGATATCAATTTACAAACTAATTTATAAATTTTATTAACAAATAAAAACTATTTTAAATATTAATAATTTTTTTAAAAATAATATATAATTTAGTTAATATAATAACTTATTATATTTTATCTTTAAAATTAGTTTTTATTTAATAATTTTCTTGTATAATAGTGTATATGCATCTTTATTAACTGAAATAAGTTAACATGATGGAGATCCCACGTCGACCAGAGATGAGGACAATCTATTGTATATAAGTGGGTACAAACCTCACCTCCATGAACCGGTTTTATGGGATTAAATTAGGCTTAAAGTATACTTCTAATATAACATACCAATATATATATATGTAATAGTACAGAAGTACCAAAGTAGTGAAACAAAATGTTGGTGTAATAAGCATGCATATATAAGATGTATGAATGGTGTATGTATATAACAGCAGTAGCTTTGCAGTGCATGAAGCTGAAGTCACCATCTAGCCTGAACAAAGAGAATGAGGGGTGTTGTGTGGATGGTAGGAACAAGATGATGAAGGGAATGGAAGGGCAAAGAAAGAGAAAGAGATGTGATGTAACATCTTTTTTTGGGTGAGCACCACCACTTTACCAGTTTTGCTTGCATCATGTGCAGCTTGGTTTCTCTGCTTGCTACATACCTTTATTCCTTTTGTTTTTTTAGAGGGACAAGTGCTAATTATATGTGTGTGTGTTTGTGTGATTCATGAGAAATGAGTGAGAGAGTCATTGGTGAGAAAGTACCTTCAATTGTGTTGTGTCTTTTGGTTTGTTTTGTAGGGCCATGTCCCACACATTTATGCCAACATGTTTTGTCTAACATGACACACCTTCACTTTTCCTGTTCTGCTTTACTACTTGTGACATGCTAGTCATAATCATACAACTCCATGCTCTTTCTCATACTATTACACACAACTTCTACTTTTCTTCTTCTTCTTCTTCTTCTTTTTCTTTTTTTTCCCACAATTTCTTTTGTTTAGAATGTCTCCCACCTAATAGAAATGAACTAGTTATGAAAGTGTAATGAGTTTTGTCTTTTTTTTTTATGATTTTATATGTGTATATGATTCAAAGTATGAATCTTATAGTTACCAAACCAATGGTTTGGACTTTTTTTTACCATGAATATCTTTCTTTATATTCACAACATTAAATAAAAATGTAGTTTTTAATAAAAATATTATCTTTTTAATTTAACTTATAAATGATTGGATCGGGTTGATTTAGACTAGTGGATAATTTTTTTATCAAATTTACCCAAATGGGTAAAATATACATCTTTTACGAAAATGAATAAATCATGTTTGAAAAGGCGATTTAAAAATGAAGAATTTTTTTTTCCAAACATTACTTTATTTTTGGACAAATTATGTGCATTGAAATTGTGCTTTCAAACTTTTTTACATTATTTTTTTCAATTCTACATTTTTTTTTCTTAACTTATTTTTCTAGATAAATTGTGTTTAGACACTGTTGGAGATCTCACATCGACTAAAGATAAAAAAAACAACATTTTATAGTATATAAGTGGGTGCAAATCTCATCTTATAAGTTAGTTTTATCAAAATTAAGTTAGATTTAAAGCTCATTTCTTAATATGACATTAGGGTCATTTAGAATCTATCATAGCGAGACTTTGTTGGCCTTATCAGACCACACATAATATATAGGATCATTATCGGACCACTCATAATATTTAGAGTCATTATCAGACCACACATAGTATATAGTTTTACGCACGAGTTGGTAGTCTCGGTCTGAGTATCCTTAAAATTCAATTCTTAATAAATACATTACTTTAATTTTTTATTGGTTTTCCATATCTTTATGGAAACAATTTTAGTGTAGTTTTTTTTTATATATATTTTTTTTAAATCATGCTATGAAACATGTTTTAAAGTTTAATTTTTTAGTCATTGTTTTATAAGTTGCTGCTTGTTTTATTTTGAACTTAATATTTCATTATTTCTTTTGAAATTTTTGAAATAAATTAATTAACTTTAATTTTAAAGTAGTATTTGTACTTAATGTAATTTGTAAAATTAGAAATAATAAGACTGTATGGAATAAATGAAAATATTTACTACCTAATAAAAAATAAATTTAATAAAGTGTTAATTAATTTTATACAATTACACTTAAGGAAGTCAAGTAAAGTATTTATTTTGAGAACTCGTGTTATAAATACTGCTAAACTCATATACCAATTTCAGTTTGGATATTTCATCACCATTATCATTGTCTTCACCATCTTAAATTCCATGTTGAAGACTTCAGTGAAAACAATAAAAAAAATCAACTATTACTATATCCATAATAAAATGAATGAATAAATTCAAAATAAAGTAAAAAATGTTTTTATTGTCAGAAGGAATATCACAACAGGAAAGAATATTGTAACAGTGAAAACTTCTGTTTTTAACTTTTTAATTTAAATTATTCATCTCTTTAATTTTTTTATTCAAATTAGTGGTCAACCGTATTATTTTTTATCTTCTAAATTACATTAAATTACCATCATTAATTTAATCAATAAACTAGATTTACATAAAAAAATTATATGTGCTTATAAATTAAATACAAATGCTAGTTTAAAATTAAAATTAATGTATTTGGTTTAAATTTTTCCAAAAAATAATAAAACATTCCAGTTAAAAAGGAAACACACATTAAATAAAAAAAAGAGATTCGTAAAAAAATATAAAACAATTGCTAAAAAAGCAAATTTTAAAATGTGATTCACAACACAATTTTACAACAATTAAAAAAATAACCCTTTAGACTAAAATCGTTTTCACACCGACAGCTTTAAAAAATTAATAAAAATTAAATTCATGCATAGCATGATTTTCTGAAAAATTTAAAAATAAAAATAAAATAGTAGAAAACATGTTTCACATGTCTTTAGTGTTGACAAATTGATTAAGAGTAAAATTCGGTTATTTTTATATATTGAAGAAATGACATTTTGATCTTTTGCGCACCTTATGAAAGAGCAAGAAAAAATTATGAGGTGCAAAAAGCAATTCTCCAATAAAGAAAGAGTTGTTACGTGAGTTGGGATTTTTTGTTTGCAATATCTTCAAAATTGGGCCATAATGGTGCTATAGTTTGCAAGTATAAGTGTGGCTGCTTCTTCCTACACCTCCATATATTCTTCTGCCACCTCCATAAGTTTTTTGTATTAAAAAATACCCTTTTTAATATTCCGGATTACATAATCTGTAAGAATTTTTTTAGATCTAGAATTAGCTTCTGGATTATGTAATTCGGAAATCTTTTGTGATTAGCTTTCGGATTACATAATCCAAAAGTCTTTTCTATACATAAGATTAACTTTCGAATTATGTAATCTAGAAAGTTTTTTTCAGATGCGTGATTAGCTTTCGGATTACATAATCCAGAAGTTTTTTCTAAATATGAAATTGACTTTCAGATTATGCAATCCAGGATATATCCGGATTACATAATCCATAGACTTATTTCAAAATCCAAGGGGGTGGCAAAAAAAAAAGGACAAAACGGTATTTTCATATTTAGTATGAGATGGCGAAAAAAAGGACAAAACGGTATTTTCACATTTAGTATGGGATTGAGGTGTAGGAAGAAAGAGTCTATAAGTGTTTATTATATTGTCTAATTTGAACATGCAATTTTGTTTTATGGTTCAATCACCCTTTGTGTTATTTTTATTTGAATAAATTATAGTGATACTTTCAGATTATATCTTTCAAATTACACAATATTATTTTATTTTTAACATCTACAACAACTTCTTATAAAGTAACATGTGATATAATGTTTCTCAAAAAATTAAGAAACAATGTACTATTAGAAGGGTTGCTGTTGTATTCTTTTAATACAATTAAATAGGTTAATATATATTGACACAAAAAGGAAGAAGTTATGAGTGAAAAAACAAATCACTGGAATTTTTTATTTTATTTTCATCACCTTTCCTGCAATTGCAATATTGCATGTATACAAGAATAGTTTTTTTTAAGTACTTTTTTTATATTGATGAATCGTATCGAAGAAAATGGAAATTACTTAAAAATTTATTCTAAAATTTCAACCAAATAACTGAGATTTTTTTAACCTTCGTTAAATTTCAAAGATTTATTGTAAAACTTTAATAAAATACTTTAGATTTTTCAAACTTCAATAAATAAATATAATTAAATCTATTTATAAATAAATAATTAAAAACTACATAATTTTAATATATTTTATAACTAAATTCTCTAACATTTTGAAAGTGTAACTTTACATTACAAATAAGTTTTCTAAAGTTTCAAAAATTTATTTTAAAAACTTAAAAAAATAACTTTGGATAATAAGTATTTCAACAACTAATCTTAGATAATAAGTATTTCAATAGTATTTGCATATTTTTTTATGATTGATGGTAGTTGATTTATATAATTCCTAGTTTTTTTTATTAAGAGTTCACACTAGTACAAACAAGTACATTAACGATGGTTAAAAATGACATGTAAAGACGGTTTTCCAAACCATCATTACTCGGAGTGTCGTTATAAATAAGTGATATATAACGATGGTTCTTAACCATCTTTGTAAGTAAAGGGGATATAAAGACGGTTCCACCTGGAACCGTCTTTATATATTGGTTTTAAAAAAAATTTGGGGTTCACGGAGGCGCGGAATGGTTTATGGAGGCGAAAATAGAAAGCTGGAGGCGGTGGCAGGCACCGACTCATGGAGAAGACGACAGCTAGTCGTAATGGCAGCTGGTCATGTTGTTCTCCTTAGATATACTAGATATAAGTGTGGCAGAATTGTGATTCCTTGTTAGGACTGTCGTCGACGACCATTGGGCCTGTATTGGAGAGTGGTGTGTCTACAGTGGAAAAGAGAAGTCAAGAGAATCATTTGAGATGGTGGAAAATGAGGTTGAAGGTTATTTCAAAAGGCAAGTCATTTTATGAAAATTTTTGAAACTCAAGGTATTTTATGAAGGTTCTTAAACCCATGGTATTTTACAAAGATTCTTAAACTCATGGTATTTAACAGGGGTTCTGAATGACTTTTCCTGAGGTTTAAAAAAACCTCAGGAAACACGTTCCCCAGGGATGGTTTAGCGGGAGAGACTGCAATCCTAGATAAATGACTTAATAGAGGTTTTAACCTTGGATAATGTAAAAATAACCCCCATTAAAACAATTTTTTCTTGTAGTGACTTGTATGAATTTGGGATGATATGTGAACCATTATTTGGTTTGTGTATTAAGTAATGACATTTATGTTGTAACAAAGATGTCCTTGCTTCACTAATGGACTAAGTCTAAGAGATATCAGATGGTGAGAAGTTGAGGAAAGAGTTCTTACACACCATGTGTAGATGTGCAGTTTGAGTTGTAATGAATTTATCATGATCCATTACTCTTGGGTTCACTTAATCTAAGTCTTGGATTATATCAAGTGTTAGTTTCTGATAGGACATACTTAATACGAATCTTCCAAAAAACGACAATTAATATTTCATCTGTTGAATATCTTTAATATATATATCCATGATGGTCTTTATGACTTTTCTATATTAATGTTTGATAGAATTGAATTATTATTTATTGCTAATCAAAAAAACTTTAAATAGTTTATTGTGATTTGTAATGAATGTACTCTTCACACAAACATATATAAGTACGAATACATGAGTAATATATGAAAAATATTAGAATTTTACTTATGATTTTTTTAAAGTTTGTAAAATATATTTTTATATATGTTTAATTTATATTATGAAAGACTTACATATTTTACACATATCTTCTCTCTTCTGAGTATATGATAAAGTATATAATTTTGTGAGGTTGTTAAAGTAATTATTTGAAAATATGTTCTATCAATTACTATGTATAAGTAATCGTTGTCATTTGAAAGAAAGAAAAAGTTATAAAGTTTATATTATGGAAGAATTATTGGCAAGTCAAAAAGCCTTTTTAAAAGACACTATTATAGTAATTAATGATCACGAATCGTTAACTTTAAAGGGCTCATTTGTTATGAAGATTTTATATAGTCTGTGCTAAATTATTATCAAAAACTTTATTTTTTTTCAGCGATAAATTGTTGTCAAAATTATTTTTGTTCCTGTGAAAGATTAATAATTATTAATTACTAATCCTTATTTGAAACTTTCTGTAAAACATTAATTATTTTTTTACTTATAGTGGGGGAAAATGTGCTAAAGAAACTGGAAGGTTTCTCGTTACAATGTTACATTAGCCATTTGAAAATTTGTATTTTAATGGAAAAAAATAGAGTTAATGATTAACAAACAACTATACTCATTGAGAAAGATGACAATAAGTTATTATCAATTATTAATACACTAACGAAGTTTGGTTTTTGATTGATTAGAATGATTGTCATAGATTAATAATGATTACATTATATACTAACAATTATATATAAAAAATCACTCAATTGTAAAATATAATTACAATTACAAATCACAATAAAATTATAAATAAATCATTAAATAACAACTAATTTATAAATGAAATATAATTAATTATTAATCTTCGTGTCCTCCATCTCTAATTCACTTTCTTCTCTAATTCACTTTTTTTTATTATGGTTTAACGTAGAAATGCTTGATGGTTTTGAGTTCTGAAGGAGTTTTTAAAATTTTAATTAAACATAATAATATTGTTATTTTAAAAAAAAATTATCTCAGTTAAAAATAATGCAGAAAAGTTGTATAACTAGTTGTACACATGAGTAGATATTTTGATTCCTTTGGAATTTTATGTCATGTTTTAATTTTAATTTTAGCCTTGTGTTTGATTGTTGAAATCCTAGTATAGTTTCACGCAAAGATTATAAATTTCTAGAACTTAATTATGACATGCAACTTATTTAGTTGATATAAAAGAGTTATGTTTAATATAATTGTTGAAACATAATATGTGACAAAGAAAACATTCATTAAAGTTAGTTGAGTAATAACTTTACCCTCTATTACTTAAAACTAAAAACAATCTTTGGTAATAGCGACTGAAAATAATTATAATTAACTTTAACATTAAATAAATACTTGTTTCCATTAATGCAAAAATCATATTAACTCAATAAGATGCCTATCTTAATTGAGTTGATGACGCCTCATTGAATTTTAATAAATCAATATTGTCTTGATAAGGTTGTTGAGCCAAAAGTATAATATAAAGAAAAAAACACAAATTTAAGAGTAAAAAGTGTAAAAAAAAAACATTAAATTCTTACTTTGTACATGTGTGTGAAAAACAGGTAGAATAGAAAATAAGAGAATTGAATTGTGTATTAATTTTTTTTTTTGCAATGTTTCGAAAGATCAATGTCGGATAAATAGTCGGACAAAATTTTAATTTGATAAACTCATTGTCAAGACATTTTCATAAATCCTCTTAGAAAACCTTCTTTCTTTAAAGTTAGATGCACTTTAATAATATACAATCTTAAAGAGATACGGGTAAAGAAAAAATCACTCTTTGTGTTTTTACATTGGTTCATCTATCAAAGAATGTGTCTAGTTCTTGACCAACATGATCTAGTTTCACTAAGTAGACTAATGTTACAGGTACGAAAGGAGTATTTTTTGTACCTTAACAACTTTTGGCTAAACAAGCAACTGTTGTTTAGAACTTAACCACTTATAATTAAAGAATTGAGTATTGTTTGAAATGCGATTACTCCTAACTAAACAACCAAATATTGTTTTGGAATGCAACCACTATTGACTAAAACTCTTAATATATGTGATAAGACAATCATAAGGTTGCTCACTAAAAGAGATATAACATCCTAAGACGTATATAATTCTCTAAATTGCTAAAGAACACAACACTGTTCTATCGATGAGCTAGGTTTACAAGATTTAGCTTAAGCGCTCATGGGATTAAAGTTTTTTCTACAAAAGTTTTTCCTTCTTCAAATTTTACTCCTACGTATAGAAAGGTTTGGAAAATAACCATTGTAAATCTTTTTCAAGTCATCGTGAGACTTTGAGACATTCTTTGTTCTTCATGTTGTGTTTGGCCTCATACATTTGTGACTACATTAAATATTCTTCATGCAACTTTTAATGTAAACTTTTATTTAAAGAAATATTATGATACTCAACATAACTTATCCGACCTTGATAAGATGTTTTTTTAACTCTTCCTGAGAAAAAGCTAGCACCATTAGAGGTGTTGGTGTAAAACAACTTTCACAAGCTATTTGATAGATTTTTTTATGTTGATGGTTCTTGTGAGATCATCTTGGTGGTTAGATTAAGAAATGTTCTCTTTAAAATATAGTATAAGCATTTATGTATTAAGTTTGTTGTAACATTTCAAAATTGTAATAATGATTCATGTAACTCAACAATTAATTATTAAATGTTTCGTCTATTACCTTTCTTATGACAAAATCCAAGTGTCTAGATAAACTAAATCTTCGTTTCATGAAGTCAGGAATATAAAAACATGGAGTCTTCATCTAATGTATGCTAAAGAATGAACAAATTTGAAGTTTATACACTTATCATTTCACGAGATATTGATTGCCTAACTCTAGCACTACATTTGATGACCCTTAGTCAGACATAATCTACAATGAAGAGATATCGTTTGACATGTTCTAGAGAAATAATGGAAAGAAGACCAGCTGAAATATCTTTTACATGACAAATTCATGGCAGAGAGAGACAGACAATATATGAAAGAAACTTGCAAGAAACACATGTAAGGAATAATCGTCTAAACAAAGTAAGTTATTTCATTTATTCAAACTATTTAGAGTCTTAATGTATCATCTTATAAGAATTAATGATCATATAACTAATCAAATTCTTAACACATGAAGTCACAAGATTATAACTTAGAATCTTTCTTACAAGGTTATTACTTGGTTAAGAACAAAAGTATTTTTTTACCCTTAGTTACTATTCATGATATGATGAATATAATGCAATAGATAAGATTAAATTAAATTCTTTTCTTCTACTTCATTTAAAAAACTTCATGTGTAAATTATTGAATTACATTTTTGCAATTACTTGGAGAATTTATTTTTTTGTTATATCTAACAAACTAGGCATTAAAATCTTAATCCAATTGGAATCTAATTGCGGATTTGGAGTTCTAATTGAGAGAAGTGAAATCATTATGAATTACATCATAAATACGAAATATTATAGTAGTATGGAAACACATATACTATTGAAAGAAAATAACGACAAATTTAGAGAAAATGTTACATAATCAACAACTCAATCTTCAAAATATTTAAGTAAGAGAAGAAGACAATTATTATTATGTGTTTGTATTTCTCAAATGATATTTTTCTTTGTCAAGTGAGGTGTTTCTAACCTTATTATTCCATTATGAATTAATATTGTTGATCTGTATAAAGAGTTCTTGATTTCACTTTATATCTGACACTATTTTGACAAAAGTGGAAATTTAATTATAAGTAGTTGGAGGTTTGACCTTGGAGATTTAAATGACTAGTATTTGAATCATTTTAAAAGATCATTTATATTGAAGATTTATTCTAACTAGTTCGTATAGAAATAATTTAAATTATGCATGTGAATCAAATAGTCTACTATATATAAATATTGTATGATATTTGTTCTCACTTTTTTTTATTTTATTTGCATGTATATTTCTTTCTTCTTTTTAATGAAAATGATAAAGATAGTTTGCATGCATATATATATATGGAATCCCCATTTGTTGGAAATTTCTCAACAATGATAATAGACTTACAATTGTACTATAAAATTTTAAAAGCAATATCTTGTCATTAGTTTCAAGTAGAAGCTTCTAAGAGAGAGATATGTGAACAAGTTTTATGTATTTGTTTACATTAAATGAAAGATAAAATTATTCATATTTATATATTTTGTTCTAAATACTTATTCAAAATAACTTGGAAGTCCATTTATCTATTCTTTAATAAGGTGAAATTTGATATTACATATTTTTAAATAATCAAATTACTTTTATAAATTTTTAGAATTTTAATTTCTTTCAAAATTAATTATCCGAATAACATATTTTATAACAAAACAATTTAAATTCTCTATAAAAGTTAAATTAACTTCTAAATTTTTTCACCAAAATACAAGAATATTATATTATGTTTGAAAAAAATAGTTAGCTAGTTTTTAGCCTTTTTTATTAGATAAATTTTATTTTGTCTTTTAAATAACATTTGGTAAACAAATTTATTGTAATAACTTGTACTACAATTAATATTTTTTAAAACTCTGCCTTCTAACTTATTTTGTTCATTTTTTTTTCCTTAAAATGCTTGTCAAATTAGTTTTATGCACTTTGTATATAAGGTATTCATTATAATTTAATATACACAATTCAACATAGTATGACGTTTATCTATGTATTTAATTTTTCTTTTAAATATAAATAAAAATATTTTAAGAATTTGTATAATATTAATAACAAAATAATGCAGTATAAAAATGTAATTTAAACTAAATTATATAATTAAATTGTTCACTACAAGACAATCATGAAATAGAAATCAATTTTAGAGACCCAAAATAATTAGTTGCTATAGTGACTAAATTATAAATCATTTTAGAGACTAAAAATATTTTTGGTTTCTAAATTAGTTTATATTACTGTTAAATAGTTTCTAAATTGGTATCTAATTAGCTACCAAAATGTTAACTACCAATTATTTAGATTCTAAATTTGGGAGCAAAAACTTTGGTAGCTAATTAGATATCAAATTAGAAATCATTTAACAATAATAAAAACTAATTTAGAAATATAATAAAAATTTAGTCTCTAAAATGGTTTCTAATTTAGTTAATATAGTAATTAATTATTTTTTATCTCTAAAATTAGTTTTTATTTTAATGATTTTCTTGTAGTTGTTTATTTATGAATAAAAATTGAAAAAAAAATAAAATTAATTATAAACACTTCAAACTTTATTTTTATCAATTATTTTAAATTAAATTTATATTCAAATGTGTCCTTGTATATGTTTCCTATATTTATAAATTACTTCAATGTACAATTTTACTCAACATCTATAAATTAGTTTATCATTAAAGTAAAAAAAAAGAGGAGATTTTATGTCTCTAAAAGATTAAAAGATGTTAAGTGGTAAGAAAATAATGTAAAAATAAACATAGTGGTAGTTTCTTTTAAATAAGTTGACAATTATTATATCAGTTGTTACTAGAATTGATATGTTATATGTAGTATGTAAATTAGTCGTGCTTTTGAACCAAATTCTAATCTTAAACTCTAATCCAATTAATATTGTGAAAATAAATTAAAACACAAAAATAGAGGATAAAATTGTGATTAAAGATTTTCAATTTTTTTATTTTGCAAATCTTCATTTGAATAAACACCAAGAGACAAAGTTTAACAGTGTTTTCTCTTAAAAGATGTATTTGATAAAGTTTGTCAAGTGCAACTTTGTTAGGATAGAAGGACTGTTAAAACTTCCTTTTGAAAAAATGTTTTCACAAAACTCTTCTCTTTAAGTTACTTACAAATTAATAACATGCAATATAAAAACTAAAGGATAAATATATTTGTACAATCTATTTTTATACTAGTTTGTCTAAAACATACAATTTACGTCTAGTTCTTAATCAACCGAATCAAGTTTTACTAAGATAGACAATCCCTTCAAGATACAAGTATTATTTGGACCTAGCTACTTTTTACTAAATTACAAGTATATTTTTTGGACACACATACTCTTGGATAAGCTACAAGTATTTTTGGGATACAACTACTTGTAACTAAGTTACAAGTATTGTTTGGACACAACTATTTCCGACTAAGAACGAGTATTCTTTAGACTTAGTCACTCTTGGATAAACATATTGATTACAAAGGAAGTGATCTTTAATATAACAAGTTTCACTCACTAAAATAGATTAACGAGATTAGACATATACAAGATTATGAACAACCTTCTAGTTGGCCACAAGCACAAACAATGTTCTTCCTCACACAAAAAGCTTAAGATTACTTTGAGAGCTTGAAGACTTTTTTGCATAGAATTTGTAATTGTTGTTGTCAACACCTCAATCCTTTCTTCCTCTTGAAATCTTTTATATATAGAATTGACATTAAAATAGGTTTTTCAAAACATCTTTGTGAGGTTTACGAGCCTTTTATCACCATTGTCTATTGTATGACCATGTTCAAGCACGTAGATGCATTAAATGCTCTTCATTAAGTGTTAAATGCATGTGGCTTCTTTGTACAACTTCTCTGGTTGACTTCACTACACTAACATTTCACCTTTTCAGAAAAATTGTTTGTGTGGATCATCTTTAAACATGCTCTTCAAGAGAGACATATCTATGTGAGATCATCTTGAGATAAATAAAGAATTAAACATTTTCGCACAAAGAGAATAAGCGATTATAAGTCTTTGTGGTGTACCATAAATGTTTAAGGCTTATCGTTTGTTACATGGAGTATGCTTATCGTTTGTCCAAGCAAAAACCTATTTGACGAATAACATATGCAAACCACTTATGTATGTTCAACCATACTTTGCGTTTGTTAGACTAAAAAGGCACCTATGTCTAACAAGATCTGATGCTCAAAAGTATATGTTTTACAGTTTGTTACTCAAGCATAAAATCAAAACTAAGCAAAAAGGTTTGTTAAACTTTGATCTAACAAACATTCATTGCTACTAAAATTGATGTGGTATGTACATATTACATAGTTTAAAAAATCAACCGATATAATACGTATATACTACATTAGTTCTAATAATCGATGTAGTGTGTATTAACAATTCATGAGGTCGCATTACCTCTCACTATCCATTTTTCCTCCTCCTCCTCCTCCTCCTCCTCCTAAAGGGGTTATGATAGGTTGACTCGGATAACACTTGTAGTTTAATAGTTATGACTCACTCCACGTAATTGCATGTTTGCGAGCTTACAAACGGGCATGCATAAACTTTTAAAAAATTGAAAAAAATCTAGAAAGTTCTTTATAGCTTTTTAATCTCAAATTTGAGTATCTTGTAAAAACAAGGTTTTAGTGCAAGTATAACAATTATAAAAAAAAAATATTAAAGACTAATAATTTACTATTTACTACAAGTAAATAAGGAAACATATTATGAAAAAAAAATATATTAAAGAGGACCATGAAATAAAATATTGATTTGTACTTTTAAATATATGATATTCATCAAATAATGAATAAAATGTTTAGTCATATTTAAGATACAAATCATATTGCACAACAATAATAAAAAAATAATAAATAATAACACAAGTTGCAAGATAAGCCACCACTTCAGCTTCAATTCATCCATCAGAAGGTTAAATTTCTCACTCCTGAATTATTTTCATTTATAGGGATTATGGTTCACTCTTAATCTCTTACATGTATAAATATTGGATGTGCATTCTGATTTGTAGCACTGTATTCTTTTAAAAAAATTGTTTTTTTATTTTTTAGAATTTAAAATTTGAGTTATTTACATGTGTTTTTCTTACATAAGAGAGTTTATTTCTTGTTAACAAATTTTTTGTAAATCTAAATACTAGTTTTCATGACGTTTTCATAGAGAATTTAAAAGATATTTTTTTTAAAATAATTACATTTTACATCAATCAGTTGTACTTCTAACTAATGTAAAATATCACATTTACATAAGTTAGAATCACGGAATTGAAGAGAGAACAAAAAAATCATCGACAAACACTTGTCTTTCCACCTTGATAGTTTATCCTGCACTCTCTTTAACACCCCCATTCCAAAAATCACCACGCTTGTGACACCCTCCTACCAGCAACCCCAAGTAAACAAAAGGAGTTACCATCACTTTGCAATTAAGAATAGCCGCAAAACGCAAAAGCGAGCTCTGATCCAACCCCGTCCCGCCGATTCTACTTTTCAAGAAATTCACCTTAAGCCCAGAAGCAAACTCGGAGCAAAGCAAAATCGCCTTAATATTAAAAATGCTTTTGGTGTTAGCTTCACAAAAGAATAAAGTATCATCAACATATTGTAACATATTTACCTTCACTTTAGCCCTTCCAACCTTCAAACTGCCTATCAACTTCTTCTCTTATGTCATCCTAGACACCACGACCAACCCTTCCGCTATTATAAGAAAAAGAAACGAAGCTAGCGGATCACCTTAATGGAGTCCCTTCCTAGGAATAAACTCCCTAGTAGGACTACTGTTCACAAGCACATAGACAAAAACATATTCTAAGCAACACTTTATTCAATGTATCCATTGAGCACAAAAACTCAACCTTTCTAACATATAATAAATAAACTCCCAACTTACCGAGTCATACGCCTTCTCATAGTCAACTTTGAAGAAAACACAACCCTTCCTTTTTCTTTTGTATTCTTCCAACACCTCATCAGCTACTAGCACGTTGTCCAGCAAACTCCTTCCTTCAAGGAAAGCCGACTGTTTAATATCGATAACTCTGTAAATCACCTTTTTCAAGCGTAGAGACAACGCTTTTGAGATAATTTTATATAAGCATCTGACTAACAAAATAGGTCTAAACTCGCCGAGTTGCTGAGAATTTTCTACTTTGGAACAAGACATAAGAATGATGCATTTGAAACTCTAGGCCAATGACTCTTAGACGCAAAATCCTTCATCGCTGACAACACATCCAACTTTATAATATCCCAACAGTACTTTAAGAAACCAAAATTAAAACCATCGAGACCAAGACTCTTTGAACTATCACAATTCCATACTGCTGCCCTAATTTCTTCTTCAGAAAAATCACCAACCAACAACTCATTATCTTCTGCCGAAATAGAATTGAACCTAACGTTATCCAGCCTAACCTGACATGCTTCTTTCCTAGCAAACCTGTCCTCAAAGAAAACACGAACCTTGTCCTTGATCACATCCTTATCCTCACACCACCTACCGTCAACAAACACCCCATGCAACTCATTCCTCGCCCTTCTCCACTTAACTAACGAGTGAAAGAACTTTGTATTAAGATCTCCCTGTTTCAGCCACTTATGTCTTGCTTTTTTATACATGATCGCCTTTTGTGTAAACATAGCATTATTAAGATCAGCTAAGAGAGACCTTCTTTCCTTCCTTCCTAACTCTTCTAAGCCTTTTTCATCATCTCGTGCATCTAACTCGTTAATCCTCTTTTGCAACTCCTCACTAGCAAGGTTGACATCCCGAATACATCTTTGTTCCAAACTTTTAAATCTGCTTTAAGCTTTTTCAAATTTTCTTTGAAAATGTAAATCCCTCCTTCTTAAACATCATAGCTAGCCCATTTCAACCTCACAAAATCTTTAAATCTACTATCTCTTTGTCAAACATTCAAACTCCTAAAAGGTCTCGAGCCCCAATCGACAAACACTTCTTTAAGTACAACTGCACAATGTCAGAGATTGAAGAAGTGGTTCCCATTTATTTATTTTTTATTGCTGATAAAAAAAAACATAAGTTAGAATCACAATCAGTACAAAATCATACACTCTACATTGAAGGCAAAAGGTTTTAGAAACTGATTGGACGTAATTACAAAATTGTTGAACGAATTCATTTTGATTTACTTCAATAATATATATAAGAAAATTACAATTACTGTAAGTTATAAAATAGGAATACTAACAACCTTGTCCATTAATGGAATAATAACGGTAAATAATTTAAGGGTAATAAAATATGAATTAATAACCAATAATATTGATTATGAGAAAATATTCAAAATCATGAATTAAAAAATTTGAATTCGTGTTAGTATAAATTAAAAGAAAAAACTAGAGAAACTATATGAAAATCGTTTTCTGAAAATTGATTTCATTTTCTTTTCCCTGAAATTTGTTCACTATATATACCAAATGTTGAATAACTAGTGAATGATGATGAGATTCGCTCTAAAGTTGTATTATGAGAAGTTGCATGCCTAGTCATGTCAGAATAATGAATCAATAGTTTTTTTTTCTTTCTTTCTCACCAATGATTGAATAGTGACGTATCAATGTAAGTTTTGCTTTATGTTTTTTCTTATTCAACTCAAAAGAAAAATACACTGTTTTTGTTCGTGTGTATTTATCACAATTTGTTTTTATATTTGTGCACCTTTTTTACTTTTTCATTTTTAATTAAAATACATAGCATTAATGTAAGCAACATTAATAGTTTAAAATCACCCACATGCCACTTAAGTAAATTTAATATCTGATCATCAATAAATGACATTTTAATTCCAAAATTATATTTTTTTTTAAAAAATGGGAGGGATATCAAATGTGAATGAAGTGAAAATAACTAAATAGATATTACATTAAGTTTTTTTAAAATTGTTTTTTTTTGTGTGACTAACCTTTAATACCCAAGAATTTATAGTTTAATATGGAGAGAATTAATTCAAAAACCCAATCCGAGATGTAATATATTGAAGCACAAATAAGAAAACAAACAAGCAAATAGTAAGTGTAAAGATAGGAATAGTGCACCAATATTTGGTCCTCTTAGGTATACTTGAGCTACATTCAATCATTAAACACACTTGAAACTTTCTTCCAAATCAATAAATTATAAAACAATTTAACTATGTAACCATTATATTAATGTATGAAACCCTATTCGAAACCTAGACTATAGTCATGTCACTTTAAAGAATATACAAAATATAAAATATACTAAAATTGGTAACTCGTTTCATTATAGATAAGTTAGTAGATTGACCTGTCACTTTTTTTTAATTCTTTTTATCTATTTATTTATTACACTAATTGATATCACTTTTTATAAGAAAAATGTAAGAAAAAAAATAACAATAAAATTAAATCAAATTTTAATATTCTACTGAAAGAATGTTTAATGTTTAATAAAATAAAAATAAATATCAATCATACACCAATAAATAAAACAATGTGTAAATAAATTAATGAAAATAATGTTCTATATAAAATATTGACAATCACCAATTTTGATTTCAAAAGCATGACATTCCTATCTAAAAGTACAAAAAATAAAAAAAGGACATGTTGGCATACTTGTCCCCTTGCCTAACATGTGATCTGGTGGGTTGGCGAGTTATGCAAATCGGATCAATATAAACTGATAGGTTGAAAAAATTGTTTCACCCGCTTAAATGATAGCAAGTTCAAGCATCGACCCATTATACCTAACTACTTTGTCACCCATTTGACATATTCTCAAGACATATAATTTTTATAAAAACTCCGCGAACAACCTTCACGACACCCTCTTTGAACCTTTATCTAGATCGAAACCTCAAAGTAATTCCTATTCAATCAAATCAAGTAGCTAAACAAAACTTCTAAAAAACAAGATGTGACACATTAAGTTATAGCATTCTCTCTTAATAAATCAAACAATGCACACATGATCCAAATTCTAATGATGTTAATTCACTTTAATTTTTTCTTGGTTTATTAGATTGTAGTTGAATCGTTTTCTTAATAGAGAAAAACTTTCTTAAATAGGGATATTAATTTTGAAAAGATAATCCAAGCCAATTTTTTTAAAATGTCAATATAAAATTTCATTATATGATTAGAAGATAATAACAGAGATTACAGATTATAGGTGTTTTAATTTGACTTAGAAAATATTAGTTAAAATCCAAATTGATGCAATATGATTAACATAGTTCATTTCTAAATCTCAAATGAACAAAATTGATTTTAAAAAGACCTAAATTTTATCTATAGAGGCATGGAAAAAAATTGAGTTTTAAATATGATAAAAAAAGTTTAATTCTTTAACATTAAAGATGTATAAGCAATTAAGAAAACTCGTGTCTTAGCAAGATTTTTATATATAAAAAATCTAGACTTGAGATTGGATTGCTAGATTTGAGTTTCTCGTCTTTATTATTTCAAAATGAGTTTTATTTAATAATTTTTGCACCATATATAAATACTATATATGCTTTTCTAAGTCCAAATGTTATCTTTTTTATAACTTTTTATATTTTTATTTGTATATAAATATAAATATAAATACATATATGGATATGTTAAAAAAAAATAAATAAAAAAATAAAATAAAATATATATATATATATATATATATATATATATATATATATCTTAAATTTTACTTTCAATACACCATCAATTTTTCTTTAAATAGATTTTACTAACTGAAGCTTTTTTATAGTCACCTTAAATGAAATAATAGGCTTCCGTCTTTAGACTTAACTACAAGACAAAACCTAGTATATTGGCCTATAAGGCTTACATCTTCAAAATAATTTAACATTTAGTTTTTTTATTAAGTATTTTTTCAAAAGAACTTTGAACAACATAATAAACAAACTTAAGTTATAGACAATTTCACAAAAGTTATTCATAAGCCTTGCAAAGAGTTAAACTTACTCTTATTCTCATATTCTAAAATGATAATTCAGTGTAATAATTTAGATTTCAAAATACATTACTAATATATATATATATATATATATATATATATATATATATATATTACAGTATTTTAAGAATGACATAATTTTTTTTATCAGCAAGAAAAAATAAATAAATATGAATTACTTCAGGGGTGGTCCAACTCTATTACAACTCAAATCGGAAACAATAAGCAACTCTACTCAACCAAACTTAAGTTATCAAATAGATACAGAAAAATAGCACACAAACGTCATACTTAAACTAAAAGCTTGCAAGTCAGTGACTTTTAATCATAAACAAACAAGTCAATGGATCTAGACACCAATCGGACAAGGAAAAACAAGCATGCAGATCTTTAGATGTAATCCAATACCATACTTTTAGTTCGGTCAAAGAATTTTTTTTAAAATGATCTATCTCTCCACCTTTAAGGATGCATTTATTCATATGCCTCGAGATCTCACCAATAACTACAATTCAAACACTTCCCTAAACAAAAATAATTTATTAATTTATTATTTGTCCCACTTATTATCCTATTAGTCTACAAATAATTTGTCACACGTTAATTTAGACTTTTCTTCTATGTAAGTCCTAGAAAATAGTTAAATTTATTAGGTTTTCCTTTACATTAATTTCCTTTCCTGTTTTTTTTATTTATTTTTTGTATTAGTTTCATGATGACAATGTACTAATATTAAATTTTCATGCACACATAGGGTTTCATTACATTATATTATTTCTATTTCTATAACCCTAAATTAGAGGGGTTTTATTGGGTTAGATTCTTGGGATCCATTGTATTAGATTTTCTTACTTTGTATTTGTTTAGATACTAGTGTCACTATCACCTAACTCCTCTTTTATTTCTATGAGTTTTGCCTCATGCAAATCTCCACAAAACCCTACACATTGAACAAATAAGGCAACAACTTTTCATGCTTCAATGTCATTTAGCAACATCAATCACCATTACTTAAATAATAAGTGGTCAAATTAAACAAATGAACACAATTTTTTTACCCTAATTCCAAATTTAAATTTATAAGGTATTATTGATTTATTATATTACATAATTACATTGTCCATCATACTTAATCATTAAAAAGTATAACTATACCTCAATTAAAAATCTGCAAAGTTTATCCAAAATTATTATTTTTACCCCAATTCCAATTTTTGAATTTATAAGGTATTATATATTTATTAAAATAATTTCAATCAATCGTTGCATAATCTTTTATATAAACTTTTTTTTATCCATGTATTAGTAACACATGCATTAGGTTTTTTTATTTTTTATGAGCAATAAACAATAAATAAATGAGAATCACTTCAGGGGTGGATTTACTCTTATACAAAGTTATATATAAACCCGACTTCTAACTAAGACCGCGTACCTAACAACAAAAGCATAACCTAATAACACAATCCTGAAAACATCAAGAGAACATCCTCAAGCACGCCAAATACCCCCGACCTTCCAAACTCAACTGTACTCCTCCCCTGGAACCAACCTAACATCTTGCAGAGCCTGCCAAAATTGATCCACCAAAAGTTTCTTCCATTCGAAACAAGGTCTTCGCCAGACTAAATTCCATACCCACTCCCCATTACACCAAGATTCCAGCTCTGCCACCTTTGCATTTTTGGCCAAACACAAAGAGAACAGTCTCGGAAAGACTCTCTTCAACACGTCACAACCCAACCAGCCATCCTCCCAGAAGGAAATATCCCTACCATCACCAACTTTCCATTCAATCTCATCTTCAAAACTTTTTCCCCAACCCTCGAAGGCCCACACCTCTTTCAAGTCTTTCCACCAAAGAGAGCTCCTACGACTTTTTCCTTCCTCTCTCAAGCTTCTCCAAACCTCCATATTTAGAGACAAGAATCTCCTTCCAATGACCACCCTTATCTGAACCCAACCTCCAGATCCACTTACCTAACAAAGCCAAGTTAAAAATCTTTAAATCAATAATACCAAGCCCCCCAAATTCGCGAGGCTTACATACCTTTTGCCAAGAAGTCCAAACAATCTTCCTTCCATCTCATCCCCACCCTAAAGAAAATTCCTTTGGATCCTAACTATTTTATCTGCCACCCAGAATACATTTTGAATAAGGACATAAAAAATAGTGTAATCGAGGAGAGAACAAACTTGATTAAACAAATCCTCCCAGCCATATACAAACATCTGCCTTTCCACCTGCTCAGCCTAGCCTGAACTTTCTCTATCACCCCATTCCAAAAGGTACCATGCTTGTGATTCCTCCAACAGGCAACCCCAAATAAACAAAAGGAGAAATCATCACGTCACAATTAAGAATAACAGCATAACACTGAAGCGAAAGTTGATCTAGCCCCGTCCCACTAATTCTGCTTTTCAAAAAGTTCACCCTAAGCCTAGAAGAGAGCTCAAAGCATTGCAAAATCGCCTTAATATTAAGGATGCTTTTAGTGTTAGCTTCACAGAAGAACAAAATTCTTTTCCTCCAAACTCCAAACTGCCAACCTCCAAACTGTCAATCAAATTCTTTTCCTCTGCCATCCTTGATACCCAACCAACTCTTCTAGTGGATCCCCTTGACGAAATCTCTTCCTGTATAACTTGAATAACCTAACTTGAATAAGATTTATTCAAATTTTTATTCTCAATAGACAATAACTATAACGGCTGTCAAATTGATTAGACTGAGTATGAATTTAGTTGGAGGTTTCAATTTAAAAATATAAAAAATAACAAGAAAATTATTTAGAAAATTGTGACATTATTTAGGAATTGCATTCAATTCCTTTTCTAAGATATTAGTAGATTTAATTATCTGATTTTTCTCTAATTCTTTATTTCAGTCTCCTATCCAGAAGCAATTTAATTAAAAATAAAAATATAAAATTAACATAAATAGTAATTAAAAGAATATTAATTAAAACAATATATTTATGTGTTATTACATTCAAATAACGTTCGTGAAAGAACGATTTTGCACGTTAATTTTTTAACTTCTATTTAAAGTTAAATAAAAATAATTATTAATCCTATGATTTAAGGAAAAATGTATAATATGTCTACTATAAATAATTATTTGTTTATGCATTTATCTTTGGAACCTCCTTCTTTCAGTGGTTGTGTAATAGCTTCCGTGACAATCTTGACAAAGAGGGTAGGGTATTCAGGTAATTTTGTGTCTGAACTCGGTTTCTTTCTTGCATCATAAAAACCAAATCTACTTTGGAGTCCACTCTCTCGATAATAATTTCCAACACACTTTTTGCAAACCCACCCTTTTCCCCGCCATTCACTTCGCAATTTCTCTTCCAAATCTGTCCCTCTAGGGCTCGCACTCCGTTCCTCTTTCTCCCCCAATAATCCCTTCCACCTAAACCCTAATTCCCTCAGTTTCCGTCCAGATTTGACCGTTCTCCACGCTTTCATGCCCTTCACCTGACCAATCCAATGAGTTTCCCAGCCACTTCCGGCGCCGGCGCGCCGTTCTCCGGCTCCTCTGGCATCGGCCTCTCCAACACCGTCCACTCCGAGCTTGCCGCCTGCCTCCCGCTGCCGTCGCTCCCGGTTTTCTGCGGCGCCTCCGAGCAGGACCTCCGCCTCGTTGACTCTCCGGCGCGTCTCAGCCGCGTCGACGTGCTCGCGCAGTCCGGCAAGATCGCCGAGCTGCTTCGCCACACCGATGTGTCGTACTTGTAAGCTTTCTCTCCCTTCCTTTCTCGTTCGACATTTTGCGCAAGCTGAGGTTTTAGTCGCCAACATGTTGAATAGTCGGATCAGTGAATTTCGTTAGGATGTGTTGAATTAGGCTCCAAGTTTAGACTGAATAGTTGTTAATTTTTACTTGCAACTGAAGCTCGCACTTGCTAGCTGAGGTTACTTGCATTCGAATTTTCATGTGATTTAGTGTAGCACATATGATGAGAATTGACTTTTGGTTCTCATTTCTAAATTTGCGTCTTAGGTACTTGTTTACTATGTGTTTGATATATGTGTTGGTAAGTAGGAGAGAAATATGTGAGAATAGAGGGAATACTACAGAAAATATACAAATAGAGCAAATGGAAGTAGGTGAGACATCAGTGGGAGTAAAAGTTTTTGGCTCTAGAAAAAAGAGTGAAATAAAAAAAATTAACACACACACATATATATATATATATGTATGTATATTCAAATCAATTTTTAAGTTAAATAATTGGTGACGGACCATTAGTAATTGATAATGAAAAATTGAAAATCAATTGTTGTAGACTGATAATCTATTATGAACAATTCATTATTGATTGTTTTTGGAAAACTAATGATTTCACATATAAAAGATATTGATAATCCATTATGAACCACTGAGGTGACTGGAAGTGCTGTTACAGTAGAATTTGCACACTGATTCTTGGAGAAAAAAAACTTGTGAGAATCAGTAAACTCGTTCCGCTTCCTTTCCTTTTTCTAACACATTATGAAACAGTGTGTTGACGTTTAGGAGCAAAGTTGCTGTTAGGATCCTAGCCAAAGGTTAATGAGAAATGAAGGAAAAATAGGTCTTTTTGGAGAGATTTTGTACCTAGGACTAATAAAGATCCAGAAGAATGGGTCTAGGCTTTCGAAAAAGATGAAGATGCAAAGGGTAAAGAGAAAATAAATGTCTTATTTTTGTGATTATAAGATACTTTTGATTGGTAATTTTTCCCAATAAGGCTATAAAATACACAACAAAACGTGCAGATCCAAACATATACTACTTCCTATCTCCTCTTTATTTATTCTCTCTATTTTCCCTCCATTTTTCTCACATATCAAACCTACCTCTAGTTATAGTTCTCTCTCTAAAGAAAATTAAAGTAATTAATTTATTTATATTTAATGTTTTTGCCTTTTCACATGAAGTTTGCATGTTTAGGTCTAGGGTAGATTAGTATTGGACTTGTAAATAAACACTGGATGCTATTATAATAAGCGCATATGCAAGGGGTTGCAGTTTGATTACGTTTTGTCAAATTGTGGGATAATGCAGACAATGTGGCCACAATTGTGGTTGTGGACACCTTGACATTGTGGCTGAAATTGCGGTCACCGACTTCTTTTTAAACCTTGTGCATAAGGTTTAATTCTTTAGTTTGTGAGAATCTCACTTGAATTTTTTATATCTTATAAAACTAATGGGAGAGGTTTTAGATGAGAATAGGTCACCACACTTTACTAGTACATTTTCTCCAACCAGTTTGGAGTTTTATTTCCCATGTTGGTTGACTATAAAGGAAACGACTTTCATTCAAGCTGTTTCCACATGTCCAATTTGTCTTGTTTTGTTAAAATTCGATGTGTCAGTGAAGCTATACATATTGTTGCCATCATTGTCAATGTTGCTTGTGTCGTTACTATTGGATTTATTATTGAATTTAATACAACTTTGTTTATTTTTGTCTTGTATAGGAATTTAAGAGATGAAGCCAAAGGTGTTCCTTATATATATGTTGAGCCTTTAGAACTCCATGATGAAGTTCTCAGGTGCAATCCTGAAGCATTTGAATACAGCACTGCAGGTAAAAGAGTGCTTGGTTTCTGCCCTGAATATCACTAATGTGGATTTTGTTTCAAATCTAATAGAGTTGTTGTTGCTCATTGTTCTGTAACGGTCTGACATAGATTGAGGATGTGATTTCTTTGCACTTGGGAAAGTTTAGTCATACTGAGATTTATTATGAAGAGAAACTGCCACAATAGAATGAAGTTTGATTTCATGTTGACAAATTACTGTCATTTGTACCTTTCAAGATGTCTAGTGTGATTTGTGTGTTTGATTAAACTAGAACTTTGGTGATGTCAAACTTATAAAGTTGTTTACCTTTTCCGCCTAAAACTTATGTTTTACTTTGCTCTTTTGGCTTTCCATTAAATAATTTAATGGTGCTCTGCTTATTGTTTATTATATTGGTCAAGTTTCTCAGGTCCTGTTAAGGAGCAGATCTCTGGTAGTGCATTACCTGAAAAGAGGCAATCTGAATCAAGTTTTTCTATCCCAAGTCAGACTCAGAAAGACTATAATGCAACGCATAGTCGCCAACTTGATAATTTTTCCACAAATGTATTAATATATTATATTTTATATTTTTAGTTGATATTTGATTCTTTTCAATTGTTAACTTTTCAAAATTACTTGGCAGGATATTTCTACACTGTCTTTTAAAAAATCAAAAGTTAAAAAGAAAGGTGGCGATGGAATATCTATAGCACCTGATTCTGCTGAGCTTCAAGGTTGGTGCATGCTTATTTCCTATAATCTTTCTTTTTAATGTTGTCTGTTCTCTATCTATGTATGTAATCACATGTCTGGAGGCAAACATGCTGTTTTTACATGCGTAATCAACTGGTATTTTTAATTTTTTGTAGGTGCCCACATTCAAAGGTTTTGTGACTTTTTGGAGGATTTATGCAACAAATCTGAATTAAATAGTGATGACAGAGATGAAGCAGAATGGTTGTCACTGCCTCTTTCTGATCTTAGATTACTTGTCAATGAAATAACATCTATTCGTGAAAAGAAACTTCTGCATTTGGTGCCCATAGAAGTCCTTGTTAGACTATTAAAAGTTCTAAATCATCAAATACATAGAGCAGAGGGCCTGTCAATTGAGGAATGTGATAATAGTGTAAGTTCATGGTTCACTTCTTTTGTATTTTGTATTGAATTTCTTTGGCTTGCTTGGATTTAGTTGACATTGAATATGACCTCAAAATTTTCCAAAAATTTATTAAAATCTAACTTCTACATACAATTGAGTAGTAAGAAAAAGCTTAATATCAAAATAGCTATATGTCAGTTCTTTGTGCTTCCAACAATATCATCATAGAATTGAGTTTGGTAGCTGAAGCTTAGTCTTAGAAAGTGGATTTTAAGTCTAACTTAATCTCACAAAATAGGTTTGAAAGGTGGGATTCGCATCCACTCATGTATTATAATTTAGCCATATTTCTAGTTGATGTGAGATCTCTTAACCGTTAGCATACATTGAGGACTGCATATCTCAATTGTGAGAATAAATATTTATAGGTCCAATAGTGGGTTGATAGCAAGTACATGATAGGCTTAACAAACCTCTCTAAGATAGACTTGGATGTTGACTTAAACTTTAAAAAACAAATAATTATTTTGTTGATAAAAATCTCACTAATTACATTCTTATCGCCTCTATTTGTAATAATCAAACTCTCTAAAATAAGGAAATAAAAATGTGCTGAAATGAATAAGAAGATTCTAAATATTAAACAGGCCAATCCTCTAAGTTTCTTCTCCCCTTACCACTAAAAAGTACTTCCGACAATGGAGACAATTTTTCTTTTCGTAATATTTGTACCCTAATTGGGTCATATTCATGGTTTAGGCCATGTAAGAATTTAAAGACTGTTCCTCTTTAAATTTTGGTACTAATCTAGTTTTTGATCCACGACCTATTTAACAATGTGATATTTTGATATAGAGAGAATCCCGTTTCAACTTATCTTAGAAACCATGCAATGCCACATCTAGGTCATGATTAGTGAATCTTCATCATCCCAAATCACAAAGTTAGGTAGGGGTGTTCATTGGGTTGGTTACCCAATGACCTAACTCGATCCAATCCAACCCAATTAAATTGGGTTGGGTTTCATTTATGATTGGATCAAATCCGATCCAACCCAAACTAAATCACTCTTATTTGGGTTGGGTGATGGATTTCGAATGGGTGACTTGGGACTCAACCCCAAGACCCTTTCTTATACTTGTGTTATGGATAAATTGTGTTATGTTTTTCTTTTCATGTATTGAACTAGTTTGGACAAACTTGTTATGACTTGAATTTATATTAATAACTTTTTTTGCTATTGATATTTTTTTCAGTCAGATTCAGAATTAGTTTCATCTGTTTTTATCGCGTTGGAGTCCATTCATGCTGCATTAGCAGTGATGGCCCATACTGATATGCCAAAGCAACTTTATAATGAAGAGGTACTTTCTTTGTTGATGCTAGTTTCAAGCAAATATTATTACTATGAATAACAGGAAGTTTATTAGGACTGGAAAAACAAGTATATACAAAGAAAAAGCTCCTTCAGCAGGAGAAAGTATTTGTATATGAGTGAAATCAATGATTTAATTTATTTAGGTTTCATGACTTGTGTAGGCTGTTACCTATTTTGTTTTAAATTTTAATCTATAATGTCTGAAAGCAATTTGTCCATGCCAGATAATTGAGAGAATTCTGGAGTTTTCCAGGCGTCAGATAATGGATGTTATGTGTGCATGCGACCCATCATATCGTGCCTTACATAGACCTAGTGAAAACACAGCATTTGAAGGTTAGCCTTGCCAGTTTTGGTTCTGAATAGAACATATGTCTTAACTTTATGTTTTGGAGGATGAAGATGCTACTGGAAGTGCAATACTTTTCTTTTAAATGGTATCTGACTATAATTGTTTGTACTTAATGATGTATTACAATTTCTCTGAGTTCCAACATGGGATGACAGAGTTCACAAAGTGTATAACGGGCCTGTTGGGGGACCTTGAAATGGAGGGAGATAATTCCTCGGTGGTTTTCAAACACTTAATCTCTATATTTTTTTTCTAGTAGATGATTATGAAGAAAATGATGCTGAATTTGGTTCAGCCAGCAAGAAACGACGCACTAACAAGACTTTGAAGTTGAAGAAATCAGCATCAAACAGGTCTGGTTATTTTTGTCCACATTATATATCCTTTATGTTGGTTTTCTTATGCATCTATTGTTAGTTTTGTTAATATTATTCTTGTCCACATTCTTGTTTTTGTATTGGTCCTTGCTTTATTAGGCTCTCTACTGCTGTGAATACTATTCTTCAGAAGTTGTGCACTGTTCTTGGGCTACTCAAAGATTTATTGTTAATAGAGAGGTTATCAGATAGTTGCATTCTACAACTTGTAAAAACAAGTATTACAACATTTTTGGTTGATAATATCCAGCTTTTGCAATTGAAGGCAATCAGTTTACTCAGTGCGGTATTGATACTTCTCTTTTACATCTCTGATTGTTATCTTTCGTGCTCATATGGTGGTTCTAATGTTCTTTCATAATTTTGAGCATATGCTCGTGTAATTTGTTTTTCCAATATGGTGGTACAGATATTCTATTTATATACACAACATCGCATTTATGTGATAGATGAAATGGTTCAGCTTCTATGGAAATTACCTTATTCAAAACGAGCTTTAAGGTCTTATCATGTACGTGAGGAAGAGCCAAGGCAGATCCAAATGGTAACTGCTTTGCTGATTCAGTTGATTCATTGTAGTGCTAACCTACCTGATGCTTTAAGAAAAGCATCGAATGGTAATTCTGTATTAGAAGCCTCTGTTGATGCTAGTTCTCCAACTAAATCCTACGAGGCAGTTACAGAAGCTTGCTGTCTGTTTTGGAGTCGTGTACTTCAACGCTTAGCAAGTGTGAAGACTCAGGATGCTTCTGAGCTGAAATTCATAATAGAGAATCTTGTTACAGATTTGCTAACGACTCTAAATTTACCTGAATATCCTGCTTCAGTTTCTATTCTTGAGGTAGATCATGTGTGGGTGTGTTCTTGCTGGGATCTGCATATTATTTGTATACGAATTATTTTGGTAGTTGCATCAAATTAGTTAACCCCTGAGAGTTGTTTCAGGTTCTCTGTGTCCTACTACTTCAGAATGCTGGGCCAAAATCTAAGGATGTCTCTACACGTACCATGGCGATTGATATTCTTGGTACAATTGCTGCAAGGTTGAAGCGTGATGCTTTGGTTTGTAGCCAAGAAAAGTTCTGGATCCTTCAGGATTTCCTTAGTCCTGATGCTCATGCTGAGCATCAAGAAAAAGATATGTGTTGTGTCTGTCTGGGGGGAAGGGTTGAAAACCTGTTTACGTGTCATGGTTGCCAGAGGCTTTTTCATGCTGATTGCCTGGGCATTAAAGAACATGAAATTTCCAGCCGAAACTGGTCCTGCCAGACATGCATCTGTCATAAGCAACTACTGGTATTACAATCATGTTGCAATTCTGAGCACAAGAATAATGGGAAAAAAAATTCCAAAGCATCAAAGGATTCCGAAGTTTCTAAGCACGACATCAATCAACAGTTACTTTTGAATTACCTTCAAGATGTCACCTCTCCTGATGATCTGCATCTTTTCATTTGCTGGTTAGTACTTGTGACAGATCTTCTAATTGACATTTTAGTTACATATATGCAAAGGTAATGCTTGTGTAAATGTGCAGGTTTTATCTCTGCTTGTGGTACAAAGATGATTCAAATTGTCAGCAGAACTCCATTTATCACATTGCAAGGATGAAATCAAAAATCATAGTACGGGATTCTGGCACTGTATCTTCTATGCTGACAAGGGATTCAATCAAGAAGATTACTTTAGCTTTGGGCCAAAACAGTTCATTTTGCCGAGGGTTTGATAAAATTCTTAGCATACTTCTGGTCTGTTGATATTCATCCTTTCTTTCCCCAATTCGATAAAAAATTGTACTTTGCTAATTTTTCTTATGCGTTCAGGTAAGCTTGATGGAGAACTCTCCAGTTATTCGGGCGAAGGCTTTAAAAGCAGTAAGTTTAAAATATATTTTTTAAGCCTTCTTTCCAGTGAAAATGGGATGCTTATAATAGTTTCTTGGTACCAAAGTAATCTCTTCTGTTTTTCATTTAATACAATTAATATAATGAGCAGGTTAGTATCATTGTAGAGGCTGATCCAGAGGTATTGGGAGATAAGCGTGTGCAGATAGCTGTTGAAGGAAGGTTTTGTGATTCTGCAATATCTGTTAGAGAAGCAGCATTGGAACTTGTTGGTAGGCATATTGCTTCACATCCAGATGTGGGTTTTAAGGTATGGGGGTCGCAGGATCTTTCCTTTGTGGTCAATAGCAAAACTGGTCCTTTCTTTTATAAATGTCATAGGTACGGAGAGGAGACACTTCATGATGAATTGTTAAAACATTTATCTCAATTGGGTTTTGTAGTATTTTGAGAAGATTGCAGAGAGAATAAAAGATACTGGTGTAAGCGTTCGAAAACGAGCTATAAAACTCATTCGAGATATGTGCACTTCAGATGCTAACTTCTCTGGATTTACAAGAGCTTGCACAGAGATAATTACACGTGTTAGTGACGATGAAGCTAGCATCCAGGTATATTAAAATTATTGCTTGATCCACTAAGATATGACTGTGTGTTTAAATACTTCCTACCTAGTTGTCAAGAATTATACTTTTTTCCTCTAAGTGTAAATTATAATTGTGTTTGAAGATTAACATTCTTTCTTCCCAACATGGTCATGTTTTATAGCATTGGTGATGATATGTAATATTTATGTGTTTCATTTGTAGTCTTTAAAGAAATTACTAGTCACTGGTTGTGAGCGTGTACTTATTTGATAGGAACTGTTTGTTAATTCTTTTGTTAGTGTTCTCACTCGGCATTAGTAAAGATGTTCTCCTTGTTATGCTTTGGTTTTGCAGGACCTTGTTTGCAAAACTTTCAGTGAATTCTGGTTTGAGGAGCCTCATGGTTCACAAACTCAGGTCTTTGGGGATGGCAGTACTGTTCCACTTGAGATAGTTAAGAAAACAGAGCAAATTGTTCAAATGTTGAGAGGAATACCCAATAATCAACTTCTTGTAACTGTAATAAAGCGCAATTTGTCACTTGATTTTTTGCCTCAGTCTGCAAAAGCCACAGGGATCAATCCAGTATCTCTTGCAACAGTACGTAAGCGGTGTGAGTTAATGTGCAAATGCTTGCTGGAGAAGATGTTGCAGGTATGGTAGTATTTGGTTGCCACTACTATGCCTGGCTACATTGATATTAACATGACAGTTTTGGTTCATTATCAGGTTGAGGAAATGAACAGTGATGAAGTTGAAGTGCGTGCACTTCCATATGTGTTGCTCCTGCATGCATTTTGTCTTGTGGACCCAACTCTCTGTGCACCAGCTTCAAACCCCTCCCAATTTGTTGTTACTTTGCAGCCATATCTGAAGACTCAGGTTATATATTGACCTGCTCTTGTTATTGTGAATTGTGCAATGTTCCCCTTTTGTTGGTTTAATTAGTTTCATTCATGTACTGAAGGTAATATTCAGCAATGCTGTCATATCCATGTTGGGGTGGTTGTTTTGAACTTTGGGTGAGCTATGGGGCTTAAATTTATATTTGATAAAATTGTACCATTAGACTGGAAGAGAAAATAATTGATGCTTGTATGTCCAGCAGCACCAACTAAGAAATCCACCAATCCACAGAAGTAAACCATGATAGCTGTGTATCATAGTATATCTAGGTTGTATGGATAAGGAGGCATGCAATATGTATGGTGAGCTACCACTATGGTGAAAGAGCTTAAAATAGCTAGGTTAGTTGATAATTGAGCATGCCATGACGATGTAAGGATCTCATGTACCTTGGCCTGTAGATGGACCTTTATGTGCCTCTAAAATGTCTTTTATACTTTGACCAATGCCCTAGTTAGTCGTATATATGTGACTTGTTTCAAGAAAAGAATTGGAATATGTTGGAGATTCCTCATCAGTTAGAGAAATGACCAGATCATGATATACAAGTGGGTGCAAACCTTATTTTACAAGATGATTTTGTGAGGTTGAGTTACGCTAAGGTTGCCCTTTTATAAGCAAAATTCTATTTGGCACTTTGTTTTGGCTTTGGTCTTGATCTTTTTATTACTCCTGTAGTTTTTTTTGTCAATGCTATTTCATTATATTTCTCTAGTAGTTTTAATTTTTTAGCCTTCGAGAAAGTATAATCTGAAAATGACAAAAATGAACCATGTCTTTTTTTCAGGTTGACAATCGCATGGTTGCACAGCTGCTTGAGAGTATTCTATTCATAATTGATGCTGTGCTGCCCATGCTTGGGAAGTTACCTCCAATTATTGTTGGGGAACTTGAGCAAGATTTAAAACAAATGATTGTCCGGCATTCTTTCTTGTCGGTTGTCTATGCCTGTATCAAGTACATCTACAGTTTCTTACCATTATTTTCTTCTGTTATTTTTACTTGTTTTCTCCCTTATTCTGTAATTGACCAGCTGATAGATTTATGTGATGTGGAGTTCTCTATTTTTTCTTGATGGGTAATAGTTTATAGTTGCTAAATGAAGCTTGATGTGAGAATATCTAAATATTTTTCTTATGTAATACCATAAATACCATTGTAAAACATGTGACATTGAACATTTTTTGACTTTATTTTGTGAAATGTTTCTGAAATCCTTGAACTGCACGTAATGTTCAGGTGCCTCTGCTCTGTAAGTAAGATGGCTGGAAAGGGGGCTGCTGTAGTTGAACAACTTGTTCAGTTCTTCTTCAAATGTTTGGATACTCAGGCTGTTGATAACAACCAGGTTTATTTCAAGATTCATGTTAAAATTTGTCTTTTGATATAGTGTATCTATTATTGGAGCTTACCTCCAATTCATAGCAATGTTTTTCAACTTCCGCAAAACATGAAATTGTATTTGGAAATCATTCTGTGGCATTGTTTTCATTTTTTCTTATTTATGTGTTTGGCGGTTAGGTAGGGCTAATGATCTCCTGACAAGACTTGGGAGGGGACACGCTGACACCTATAGTGGCTCTGTGTTATATGTAGTGCAGTCACGCTCTTCTCTCACTCTCACGTCACGTCCCAATTTTAATTATAGGGTTTCTCATATGCACAATTTTAATTTTAGGGTTTTTATGGGCTGCTGGGATGGAGGCAGCGCATGGCCCAACTAGAAAAGGGGTGTGTTACAATTAAATTGCCTAATTGGATTTGGATGTAGGCAATCAATTACTCATGCCACGGTTATATTTTTTTAAACCATATGACTCATTTTTTTTTAACAAGTACAAACTCCTAAAATCTAATGACTCCCGCTCTCCCTTATCCTCCCTTCATCTATTTAACTTCAATGCGCATGCACTGCATTCCAAAGTGCAGTTTTATGTGTATATAAGTTTTCATAAAATTTGTAGGATCTTACAATCCGTGTTACGATCTCTCGATTTACGATTCATACTTATCTTTCCGATCTTGAATAAGATCTCGATTTTGACTACCATGAGTAAAAGTACTGGTGCATCCATCATAACTCCTAAGGACCTATCCTCTCACCTCGAGCTAACTTTTGGTACTTCATTACTAACATTTCTTTTTCATGGAAGGTGGCATTTTTATGGGGGTGAGGTTGGTACTTTTTCTTATGTTACACAAAATGGATTTGATTTCAGCATTTAGTTATTTTTTTTTTAAAAAGTTGTAGGATCATGCTAAATGATGCATGAGGTAGTTTATATATTGTGAACTCTTCCTGTTATGTGGACCATTCATAATTAGTGTCAAGGTAAGCTGTTATTTCTTGTAGATTATAGCTCGTGTAGAGAATTGTGGTTATGAACATGAAACTTGCAATTATTTTTTTGTTATGGAGTGTTTAATATTTAACTTGATGATGAATGCTTTATTTTAAAATGGGATTTAAAATAATAATTTATTGTTCCATCCTATTTACAGAAAGTTGGACGATCTCTCTTCTGTCTTGGGTCACTTATCCGTTATGGTAATCAATTGTTAGCAAACTCCAGTAATAAAATTGTTGATTTTGGAAGCAGTGTCAGATTGTTTATCAGGCATCTCTCTGCGGAGGATTTTGTTGTCAGAGTTAGATCTTTGCAGGTATGATATTTTTGTTCAGTTTGCTCTTATCTCAGTTTAATCTTGAAGTGTGTATTGATGTTTTATTGTAACTCTTGTAGGCACTAGGGTTTGTTTTAATTGCTAGGCCCGAATATATGTTGGAAAATTCTGTTGGCAAAATACTGGAGGAAACATTATCCTCTGCTACTGATACACGCCTTAAGGTAAAATATTTTTGCCTTGATATATGTGTACTTCTATAAACTACTTCCGTATATACTAAACTTTTCGCTGTAAATCAGATTCAAGGATTACAAAACATGTACGAGTATCTTCTAGATGCTGAAAGCCAAATGGGAATTGATAAAGATGATCATAACGTTGCTGGTTACACAGTAGGAGCTCGGCAGAGTGTACCCGTCGCTGCTGGTGCGGGTGATACAAACATATGTGGGGGTATAGTTCAGTTGTATTGGGATAATATTTTGGGTAGATGTTTGGATTTCAATGAACAAGTTCGTCAATCAGCCCTGAAGGTCAGAATCTAGCTTCTATGTTGGATCAGATTCAATACTCTTAAGCTAAATGTTATAGAACAATTAAAATCTCTTCTTTGGAAACAGTTAATAAACAGAAAAGTGCATGTGTGTGTTTTGTATTTACGACTGTTTAAATTCTTCCAAATATTTTGGATTATTGGGGTGAGGTAAAGGAGATGAGTAATTAGGTAGATGCTTTTCAGAGTAGTTTATAGGTGAATCTTGCAATTGCTAGTTATCAGTCTCTTGGAATGCAGTTTAAATGTCTATCTTTTTGAAGCTTATTTTCTTTGGAAGATTGAGTGCCTCTTTGTTTTACATTGTCTAGCTTTGAGAACGAAGAGCTGTGACTTCCAATAGACTTTTTCTGAAAGCAAAAAAAATTATTGCTGTGGTCCAAGTTTAATTTGAATATGTTGCAATGCTAACACAATCAGGACCAGCTTATTCCAGTTAAAATGGTCTAGTTTTCTTTTGCTCTTACATATAAAATAAGAGATTTGTTAATAATGCAGATTGTTGAAGTTGTGCTGCGTCAAGGTCTTGTTCATCCAATCACCTGTGTTCCGTACCTAATAGCACTTGAAACAGATCCTCTGGAGTCAAATTCAAAGTTGGCTCATTATCTTCTGATGAACATGAATGAAAAGTATATCTCTTATGTACTGTTGTGGTGATGTAGTACATGTTACCTTGGGTTGTATTAGCTAAAGCTAATTAGAGAATCTTTTCAGGTATCCTGCATTTTTTGAAAGCCGCTTGGGTGATGGACTTCAAATGTCATTTATGTTTATGCAATCTATTTGTGGTGGTTCTGAAAATGTTGACACTAAGATCCAATCTAAGATGCCTATTTCTGGAAAAGGGAAGCCTGAGGCTGGGCCACTTGCTCAAGCTAAACTTGGGGTTTCTCGAATATACAAGCTCATCCGAGGGAACCGGGTATCAAGGAACAAATTTTTGTCCTCAATTGTGCGGAAATTTGATAATCCAAGATGGAATAAATTAGTAATCGCTTTCTTAACGTAAGTACTGTCTGTTGCTATTTTTTGTTTCTTTATATGGGTTCTTAAATGACCTTTTACTTTGTTTTTCCTCAGTTACTGCACGGAAGTCCTAGCATTACTGCCATTCATTTCACCCGATGAGCCCCTTTATTTAATCTATGCTATCAATCGAATAGTTCAAGTAAGGGTCGGACCACTAGAAGCGAATTTTAAAGCCTGGAGTTCAAGCATTTCAAATCACAGTACACCTTATGGAAATGGAATGTATCAACAGGCGCCAGAAGAGTCTACTGTTGCAACCCATGTAATGTCAGTGGATTTGAATGGCTCAATTCAACAAAATGTAGATGCTCATCTAAATTCCAACGACATGAGATCCCTAGATTTAAATGGATCATATCACCAACCGCTAGATTATTCATATAAGGGTAGCCCAGAACCAAAGCTGCATGCTGCGGGTTACACAAATTTTTCCTTCTCAAATGATGATCTAGAGAAAGTTCAGGTATTTTGGAACCCATTGTCATTAATTTGTTCATCAACGATTTGTTTGAGGAAAAATGTTTTAAAGTTTTGCTAATGGGAACTCCTGCCCAAAGTAAGAATATCTAATGTTTTCAGAAAACTGCCTAGCCATTAGAATATGCATATGTGCATTTATCGTTAATTGTATTCCTATGTATGTGCTCATTTTTTTTACCTGTGCTTGTGCAGGCCGACTGTTTATCAGCAATTGCATTGCAGCTTCTTTTAAAGCTCAAGAGACACCTAAAAATCATGTATAGTCTCGACGATGCCTGTTGTCAGGTAAAATTTTACAGTGCATCTCATAATCACTTTACGCAACAGTTAAATGTTGTTCATCCTTGACTTGGATATTATGGGTACAAAACAAACTTCTCCCTTTGAAATGTGCTCCCTCTTGTTCAGGCATACACTCCTACTGAACTTCCAAAACCTGGAGAGGTTATCTCCAGACAGAATATAGCCTTTAATATAGGTGAATCTCAATTCAGTTTGCCTACGAATCCGCAAGAATTGCTACAAAGATATCAGGTATATAGCTTGTGAGAATGTATTTCTGTTTCATACGCTTGTGAGCTTTAGTGGTCTAGATTGGATTGAGGGTTTCTTTAGCCATTGTTTCTCATTTGTTGCTCCAGGAATTTAAGCATGCTTTGAGGGAAGACACTGTTGATTATTCACACTACAGTGCAAATATAAAACGCAAGAGACCTACAACCACTCCAAGGAAAGTTCAAGCTCGGAAAGCTGTACATGTGTCAGGTGGGAACTACAACGAGGAAGATGACGATGAGGATTATAGCGGTGGAAGTACGATGCGCAAGATAAGTTTTAGCGGCAGCCGCAGGAGTAGCCTTAGAAGCTCTAGGCAATATTGATTTGATGTAATTACATGATAGATAGGCTAACTTGTACATTAAATAGGAAGAAAAAAAGTACAGAATAGGATGAGAGCCTACAACATAGGGTTTAAGGAAACAGAATTTAGGGTATGTATGGGCATGGACACCACACCCTGTCCTCTCACTATGATTTTTGTCTGTTTCCTTCTGTAATTTCCATTATCATATAGTGGTTGCATTCTTTTGTTGATTCATTTCTTATTCCTTTTTCTTTTCTGCTTTTCCTCTCCAGTCATTGCTTTTTTTCCCTACAATAAAGCTTGGTTTCCTATCTTCTTCTCCTAACACAATAAATTTTCATATTTTCAAAATTGTTCCTATCTGTATTATCCAAAATGTTCTTATCTGGATTATCCTTATGAATTATGAATTATATAATACGAAAGTTTTTTTTTATATCTGAAAGTCTTTTTTAAATGTGTGTCCGGATTGCATAATCTGAAAATTATTATTAAATTTAGATTTTTGGATTATATAATTCATAAGGGTTTGGTTGTTCTTTTATTTTAGTTTTTTTAATGTATTATGGTAAGTGTAAAAGGGTTGGGATACTTTTGTATCTCCATAATTTTATTTTATTTTTTGCTGATTAAAAAAAAAAATTTAGAATATCATTGTTCCAAATACAGAGACACAAAAATGATAAAAAATATTTTTATGTTTTGTATGGAGGTGTAACAGTTCATTTTCTTCATTTTTTAGAGGACGAAGTTTAAACAAACAATTTTAACAAATGACTCTACCGTTTGGGAAAAAGATAACTGTATATGAAATACTATGTTCAAATTTGATAAAACATGCATTAGAAAAGGCGTGCGATGTAATAAAAGACAAAAATATTAAAAATTATTGCAATTATTTCATCTTGCTTGCTGGTAGGGAATTGGTGGTATGGATTAAAATATAATGAAATAAAGTAAGCCTACAACAGATTAAAAAAAAGACAAGTAAATTATAATTTTTTTAATTCTCATTCTAACCTTAATTTAAATATATTATGAGGAGATTGATGACTAGGTGAAATTTGTTAAAATAAGTCATTCTATATATTAGAAGTTGTTTTATTTAGTGCACTCTAAATGTGGGAAAGAGAAAAAAATTAGGATAAAGCATATTCTAATTAATCTTTTTTATTATGCTTCATTCTTTGTTATTAAAAATTAATGGAACAACCTTCTTTTTACACAATTTTTTATTCTATTCCATTATTTATTATCTTATAAGTAAATACTCAACTGATTTAGGATCTATATTTGTATTCGACAGAAATAAAAAAGAGATCAAATGAATTAAAATAAATGAATAAAAAGATCATATTTATTAAAAAAAATAAAAAATAACATAAAAAACATAAATAAATAAAAAATAAAAAAATAGAATGAAGAAACTAGAAAAATTTACTTACCTTTTTGTGAAATTTTCTACTAAATAATCTCTATTAATTTGTCTCCTCCCTTTTTAGTCTCATTGCTCTAGTCAAACAAACTAATGATGAGAATAGTGGAAAATCATTCTCGGGTGTTACAGCTATTTTTAGAGTTTTCATTTTAGATGGATACACTTTCTTTCAACACGCATACTTTTTTCTACCATTCATAACATAAAAAATATCAAAGTATTTTTGTATTAAAATCTTATAAATCAATTTAATATTATTCAATAGAAAACATCCAAAATATAATTTCAGAATGCGTAATTTGATTTTATAATTAAGAAATATTTCAGTTTACAGAATTAAAATTTGGAATATAACTTTTGCTTACATAATTTAAAAATCTTTTAAACTATTTATCTAGATTAACTAATTTGATGAACTACTATAAAAATAATAGTGAGAAATTTATGAATACAATAAATCTAAAATATATTTTTAAATGGACTATGTAAAACACATAATCTAGAAGGTGCATGTTTGCAACTATATGTAAATACTCAAGCGACAATGTGTCTCCTTACATGCTGTTGAATCAACGTGTTTGGTGTTTCTAGAATTTTTTGTACTATACTAATGAGTATCATTCAAGCGTTGGAATAATGCTTAAGTGGTGGACACTCAAGTATTGAGCATGTCACTTAAATGAATGAGATGTCAGATCTATTCTTTCTTCTCTATAGTTGTATTGTTCAAGCGAACAAGTCTTCCTTTGTGTAAAAAATTAAGATCAGTCAAGTGAGATGAACTTGCTCAAGAGACATATATCTAATTAGGAAATATTAATGATAAGCATGTGGTGTGTATGCGTAAACATATGATACAATAACGCATAATCTTGTATGATATACTCATGATGTTATATTGTATATCAGAACTTGATATCTAGAAAATAAAGAAAAGCTTTAACAAATAAGAGATGAATATAAAAAACTAAAAAAAAAAAAAAAAAAAAAAAAAAAAAAAAAAAAAATAAAAAAAAAAAAAAAAAAAAAAAAATAACAAAAACATAGTCTATAGATTCAAAAAAAAGTTACACAACCATAACAAAAAACAAAAATAAACAAAAATAGTAAAAACACTAACACCTAGTTGAATAACTAAATGTGTAGAATACTAATACCCCCTCAAACTCAAGGTGAGGATTTTTTATGAACAAAATCTAATCAAATTTATCACCTTCCTTTATATATGTTGATCTCAATCAAATTCTACAATCTTATTAGTTTTCTATTATTATTATTATATATCTATAAAAGTTCAGGCAAGTTGAATTTTAAGGACTCATTAGAGAATTGATTAATGAGTTGAGTTTTTGGGATTCATTAAAATAATCTCAGCATTAGAAAGGCATAAAAAAAAATACTTACATATTATCACCAATAAGGTTTTCACATTTACAATAAAAATTGAATTCATATTCTTATAGATATGAACTTGTTGCTTATCATTTAAATCAAGCTTTATTTATCCTTTTTATGGAAATAATTTTCAAGAAGATAAAAGCTCCATTTTTAGTGGTGCCCCTAGAAATGAGGTACACTATTTTGTTTACTGATTAATAGGTGTTAGATGGATTAACCACCTTTGAAATAATTTGATTATTCTTAAATAAAAGACGAAAGGAAGGGCCAAAATCTATAAAAGTTTGCCATATTACAAATATTGAAGCTTAAAGAATATCTACTTTTGTTCATGAAATATTCGGAACATAAAGGTGACCAAGAATTTAATTCAGAAGTTGGATGTCACAAGACAAAAAAAAAAAAAAGTTTAAATTTCATTACACGAAGAAGATTATTAAGAGGACCACACAAAAAAAGACCATAATTTTCATTAGAGGCAGAATGTTGTTGGCAAATTCTCCCAGCAACTCTATACTTTCTTTCGCATCTTCATACTTTTTATTTTAATTTCAACAATACTTTTTTAATAAAATGGAGAATGTGATGTCTTCTTTTCCATTTTCAAGTGGTGGTGATTGTTTGTGATAGTCGACGGTGAACGTTAGTGGTTGAGGTAAGAGTTTTGTGATGTCTTTATACAGTTGTGTTTTTGTTCGCTTATTTATTTTTTATTTTTTTGGAAACCACAAAACCTATAAAGAAAAAGTCAGCGATATACAAAAATGAAGTACAAAACTAAAAAAATAATTATCTTTGCACTGGATAACGTCGAATACAATGAATCTTCTCGTCAACCCTCTCACACGCTCAAATGATGAGATTGTTATCTCGAACGCTGCGACTAGAGAAGAATGAAAGTGTTGTGGTTGAAAGGGGGTATGAAAGTGTGGGTGCAACTAAGGTTATTTAAAATGGTCAGGTTATGTTTTATCTAAAATTATTTAAAATTTTAAAAAAAGATTAAAACCTTCTTTTCACATACATGGGGAAGGTATGAAGGTGGATGGAGAATTTGACAAGGTTGTTCTGAGGCTTAGACTTCAAAGTTTTCTTCCTTCATAAAAAAATAAAGTGTTAATTTTCTATATTACCCTAGGGTTCTTCCCGCACTCTCATATCTCACAAAAATATATCTAAATTACCTTTTAAAAATTTTCATTGAATGTTTTTTTTTTTTTAATTTCGGGATGTGAAATCTGAATACCTCCCGAATTATAGAATCCGAAAGTTAAATTTTTTATTTAATAATACAAAATTGTATTAAAAAATATGCAATTCATAACACAAAATTTATATTTTGGATTATACAATCCGAAATACAAATTTTGTATTCTAGATTGCATCGAGATATAAATTTGTAGTTTGGATTGCACATTTAAAAATACAAATTTTATATTCTAAATTTTACAATTTTAAATATAAATTCAAAATACAAAGTTTGTGTTTTAGGGTTCAGATTGTATAATTCATTGTATAATCCAAAATTTGTGTTTTACTTGGTAGAATCCAAAATGAACATTTTTTTAAAGTTTTGAAAGAACTCGTTACCCTGTGATGTAACTCCTTACTAAATTCAGAATGCAACTTAAACATATTTTGGAAAATGTAATCCGAACAGTATTACCTTGCTGAAAAAATGATAGATAAACTCCTCAAATACTAAATGATATTCAAATGACACTAGTGGGAGAGAAAAGAAAATATGAGTATTACAAATGATATAATATAATATGATAGAAAAGAGATAGAAAGAAATAAAAAACATCATTTAAATGTTTAAAAAGGATGTTTTTATATCATTATTCAAACTTGCTTTTGAAGTAGAAATTATTGACATAGAATTTGATCTGTTTCAAAAGAAATCCCACGTTGAATTATGTTGATATGATAGTGAGAAAGAGAATCTTATATTTAAAACATGAATAGTATATAAACCTTGAGTGTTTAGAATAAGAAGTATTTAATCATATAATTAGATTAACTTTTGAAGTTACAAAAAGTTGATATACAAAAGAAATATAAAAAGGTATCTCTGATAAAATCTTTCTATAGCAGCAAAACTTGCAAACTGGTAGAATCCAATTGAAGTAAAATAAAATTTCATAAGAAAATGTTATAAGATCATGCTCTAAAAACACTTTTATGGTGGTGTAGGAAGAAGGAGTCTTTGAATATAAATCATGTTTGTGGCCAACATAAAATGTACTACAAACTACTTGAATAACCCAACATCCAGCAACAGGTTCATACAACAAGAGGGTGTCATCAGAAAACACAGAAAACAGAAAACATAAATACTACTAAAAATGGAATGTTCAATACTCATACTGATATTATGGAGCTTTTATGCCTAAAATATCTTAATAAACTGAGAGAACAGGTGGGGGATATAAAGAAGGTAGTAATAAGGATTTCTCAGAAGACAAACATTATCACTCAAGAAATCTCTGAACAGAAAATCTAATTCATCCAATATCATGCTATCCAACAAGGACATTTCACATCTGGTGCTCATGGAACTATCACAAAAAGAGGCTGCAGAGAAACCAGAGTATATATATCAGTTAAGCAATGAAGTATCACGGTAAGAAAATCATTAAATAGAAACCAATTTTAGAGACAAAAAATAGTTAGTTACCATATTGACAAAATTAGATACTGTTTTAGAGACTAAAATAATTATTGGCATCTAAATTAGTTTCCATTATTGATAAATAATTTCTAAATTGGTATGTAGTTAGATACCAAGGTTTTAGATACCAACTTTAGAATATAAATAATTGGTAGTTAAAACTTAGATAGCTAATTAGATACCAATTAGAAACTATTTATCAATAATAGAAACTAATTTAGATATCAATACTTTTTTTAGTCTCTAAAATAGTATCTAATTTAGTCACTATAGAAACTAATAACTTTTTGTCTCTAAAGTTAATTTCTATTTAATGATTTTCTAGTAGTGGATGTGGTTTCTAGACAAACATACAGGTGTGCACACACACAAAGGTAGAGAGAGAATACCGTGTCTAAACTGACTTGTTTGCCATTCTCAATCAATATCTCAGTTACTGTTCCTGACTCTTCAGCCTGCCACAAAGTAATGAAGATAACCAATAGATTAGAGGATTTGGTTTCTGGCTAATAGAATCTGTTTCTGAAGGATATTACAGTGACAAAGTGTGAATCCAATAGCCTCTCAGAGGGTCATGCTGAGAAGATGTTCATAAAAAAACACTTTGAATCACTCTTTTTTTCATTTTATTCATCTCCTAAAACTAACTACCACCACCACATAGTTTAGTTATATCATAATCCCTTCATACCACTCCTACTGTAATGTATGCAAGGTGTATTGCATTAGGATTTTAAAGGTTTTAAAAACACTATTTACTGTTAAGAAGAGTCTTCAATGAATCTTAATACAGTTAAAATAAAAACCAACTAACTAACCTACTAAACCATGCATGTTTTCCATTCTTTTTTTCATAGTTTTAGTTGGTTTTGATTTTGATGATAGATTGAGTAATAAATGTTTAGGATTTATTAAATAGGACCTCTCCAGTTTAAAGCAAAGAGAAGAGTATCTAAAACCATAAAAAGTCTTGTGATGTTCAATAAAGACTTCTAGTGATATAAATAATTTTTGTGGTATGAAATTAGGATAATTACGATTTTTTCAAATGATTAATGAGTTAAGTGTTCATGGAGCTAACACTAAGGAAATTATCAAATAGAAACTAAGTTTAGAGACAAAAAATAATTAATCACTAGGTTAACTAAATTAGATACTATTTTATAGATTAAAAAAATTATTGATATCTAAACTAGTTTCTATTATTAATAAAAATTTATAAACTAGTTTCTAAATTGGTATCGAATTAGCTACCAAAAGTTTAGAAACTAGTTTATAAATTTGTATTAATAATAGAAACTACTTTAGATATCAATAATTTTTTAGTTTATAAAATAGTATTAACTTAGTTAATAAAGTAACTAATTACTTTTTGTCTTTAAAATTAGTTTTTACTCAATGATTTTCTTGTAGTGTAAGACAGGTGGACAACACATAAGCATATTTAACTGCAAGATTTTTGAATCACAGATTTCTGTATAGTACTACAGGAAAACATAAAGTAAACAACATAGTAAAAAGAAAAAAAAATGTAATAATATACTAGAACAAATAGGAAAGTAAATACACATACCTCAATTTCATTCATCATTTTCATAGCCTCAAGAATGCAAAGAACCTGGCCTTTCTTCACTTTATCACCCACCTGAAGCAACAGCATAATAATTAGTCTCTTCACTGATTAACTTAGTAAACAAAGTAATAATTAGTTTCATAAATTACCCTTTGCAAATTGGCACCTCAACAGAAAAAAGAGAGTGCTATTTAAACTGTGTATGTCTACAAACCTTGACAAATTCAGGTTGACCAGGTCCTGGACTCCTGTAGAAAGTTCCTGCAATTGGACTCTTCATTGGTGGGTGAGAAGGTGAGCTTGCTTTTGCAGGGGAAGGCAAGGCAGGCGGTGCTTTTGGGGAGGAAGAGCTAGCAGGAGCAGCAGCTGGAGCTGCGGGCGGCGGTGCAAATGCTGCATAGTGCATAGGTGGTGGTGATGCTGGGGCCATAACTGGTGGAGGCTGCAGTGCTTCCTTTTTTCTTATCACAATCTCACAGTCTAATTGCTTAAGTTGAAGTTCCACAACATCTCTTGAATCAACAACTCTAGCCATGGAAATGGTATTAAATGAAATCGATGGAAATAATGCATATAAACACAAAAGAATAGGTGATTGCATGCAAAATGAAGCTGCTTAATCTTACTTTACAAGGTCTACAACTTGAGAAATGAATGCAGTAACTGAAGCTTCATCTGCAATAGTGCCACCAGATTGTTTTCCATCAAGCACTTCTTTTTCTTTTGATGAAGCAACATTAGGCTCCTTGACCGTTACGGGGGCAGAATTAGAATTCGAATTTTCAACTTTAGCAGCCTACAATATACAAAGCAGGGTAGCATATGGTCAAACTTTCTGAATCTAATCAAGAACACGTTTGAACAGGGGGATAAAATTTCATTCAGAATAAAACTCAATGTGAACTTAAAAAACAGAAAGCAAAAGACTCAGTGTAAACTGACCTTCAAAACAGAAAATTGCTTTCTGTTGTTAGGACACTGCAAGAGACAACAAATACCAATAGAATAATTAATTAATCAACAAAAAGGAAAATATATCTGTGAAGCCTTTGACATATTTGCTATTTATTCACTGAATCATCCACAAACTGAAAGTGTTTCAATTGACAAGTTGTAATTTCTCCAATTTTAATCACAATGAAAACAAATGGCAAATCGGCTAACATAACAAGCACAACAATTTGAATGCATTTTAGTTGCAGTTGTGCTTCATTCAGAGCCATCAGTAACACTGAAAATGTTTCTATAAGTGATAACATGCTGAAAAACTTCAGTTGTAGTTCCCTTCCCACGTAGGAAAATCAAATATGAAATGAGTAATGTTTATAATAAAAAATTAATAGGCATCATAGACTATTAATATTACCATGCTTCAAGATATAAAAGATTGTATATTACTGCAAAGACTGTTCACAAAACATTGATCACCTACAACAAGATTGTATCTAACAAAGTGTTGTTACATTTTTCTGATTATTGTCTTAACTTAAACCATTTATGCTCAACACTAGATTCAATATACATATACTCATTTTTCATGAACATTCAGAAAACTTAAGAAAAATATTGATGAAGGTACCATTCCATCGCTATCACTAAAATAAAGTAATTCAGCAAAATAATCACAGAATAAATACTTCTCTTGTGATTACATAATCTGTCATCCTTAAATGATTGATAAAGGTATCATTTCTTCATTTACAACTAAAATCAATTGAACAAAACATTATCTCAATCAGAGAAGATGTACTATTTCTTTTTTGTAAATTGCATAATGTGACATCCTTAAAACATTAGATGTTCAACAAACAGAAATTCACAGACAAAAGTATTCTCTCTCTCCATCTCTCTCTCTCTCTCGTTCTTTTATGGATAGATACAGATACAGATACATAGATAGATAGATGGAAGTGAAAACTCATACCTGAATTCTGGATGATGCAGATTCAGCAGACAGAGAACTGAATGATAGAAAAGGCTTGAAGCTCAACCCACTTTGAAAGGGAGCCTGTGGGGATTTCAACCCCAGAGAGGGAGAAGAAATAGAAGGGCATTTGGGGCATGGGACGGAGAATGAGGCCATTTTGAAACCACCCCACGAGCTAAAAACCAGACTTTCCTTCTTGTGTTCCCAAAGGGGTGCGTGATCTGCGAAGAATGGTGAGAATGGTTACGTGGGTCGGTGAGAATATAAGCCAAGAGCCGTTGAGACCGAAGAGGGTGTGCGTTTGATGAATCTGAGAAGACACGAAAAGGGTAAAAATATGAAACGAGGGTGGATGGAGAATACAAAGGAGATTTGAAAGACTTTTGGTTTGGTTGAGATTTTAGAAATGTGGGTTCGATGATTCCGATGCAAGTGCAGTAACCATCAAAGTGTCACAGTTTTACCTAAGTTGGAGGAACTAACAATGAACTATCTACTGGCTCCTCGTACTCACTGCTTTTACTTGTTTCATGAAGTTGCTTCGGACAACGTTGGTGTTTTCGTCTACAAGATCAACGCTCCTAAAAGCTTCCATGTGTACTCATCAATGGCCACTGCTTTTGCTATTATTATGGCCGATTTTGTAGGTATTGACTTTAGCAATTTTATCCCATTTAACAACTTAAAATAATAATATTTTAATTATATTTATTTTACATTTTAATTTCAAATTTTAATATATATATATATATATATCATATATTATTAAAGTGGGTGTATTTTTTTTAAGGATGTAGAAGAATTATTTTCCTTTATTATTATTATCATTTATCTACAACAATATATAAAATATATATAAAAGAGATTTTTTGGGGTTGGAGTCATGGACTACATTAGTTTTATTCTTGGGCTAGGAAAGAGCTTTTGAAAGAAACATATGTGTATACATTTGGTAAAAATTTTAAAGCGTTGAGAGAATCCCAAGCTTTCAGCAAGACTTGTGAAAACAAGTGAGGATTCAAGTGTGCGAGTTTGATGAGTCGGTATGCAAGAACGAAGGTGAGGACATCGAGGGTCCATTTTGTTTCATTTATGATACTATTTTCATTAAGTTAGGGTTATGTTTATCTTTGGATTCTTTGAAAAAGAGGCATTGGTCGTGTTGAACATTTTCTTTGTCCAAGTACATCTCAATAGTCAGACGTTTGTTAAGTTTGGTATACATTTCGTCATAGTTTTAATGCTGAACGTGTTTTTTATATTTTTACGAGTTTAAAGGTTCAACTCACTAAGGGTCTGTTTGGATTGGGGAAGAGATTTGTGAGGATGGGAGGAAGTGGATTTGTGAAGATTAGAGAGGATGTCTGAGAATGTGCGAGGTTGTTTGGATTGAGGGATGATAAAATGGATAATTTATACATTGTGAGGATAATTTTTTGAGATTTGTGAGTAATGTGATAGTTAGAAGATAATTTATACATTGTTTTAAAGGTGTAAAATGTAAGTTTACGAATTTACTCTTTCTATTAAAAATATTTAAATAATGAGTTATGATATATATTTTTTTTAGGTTTGAAGTACTATCAAATATTTTTTTTAGGTTTCAACTACACAACTCCAACCACTCAAGATATAACCTGAAAAACAAGAGAAAATATAAATATAAGGAATCGATTCAGTAAGAAACACAAGGAGAATCGATTCTCTATGTAGTTCAAATACAAGGAGAATCGATTCTCTATGCAGTTCAAATTGAAGAAGAATCGATTCTCAATAGCACCAAAGAAAGCAAAATCGATTTTGGGTGTTTTATAAAGGCATGAGAATCGATTCTCTCATGAGTACAAAGTCTCCAAAATCCATTTTCATGACTAAAAGCTAAACAAGAATCGATTTTTCTTTCCATACAAAATCTCCAAAATCGATTTTCCTGTATGACAAAATCGATTTTCGTTCTCTACACATTACATGCAAAATCGATTTTACCTTTTCCAGAATTCTTTGATTCCTTGCAGAGTGCCCAACTTGAGAAAATTGTGATGCTTGCAAGGGTATCAGCGTAAAAACGTATGCTCCTACGTATAATCATCTCAAATCCGCGCATTTGTGTGAAGATGACAATTTGCTAGCTACCCACTCCTCCATCCGCACATGCACCTCCAAAACCGTGGAAACAAACAAGGTAGTCACCCGCTTGTTAATCCTCGCTCCAACCTCATCTGCAGAAGCAAACCGGGCATAAGTGTGAATTTCCTAAGTAGTATCAATGAGAGGAATTTGGTTATCCTTTTTCAATCTTCTTATAAAGGTTTTAATGGTCGATTCATCAAAATCTAATCGTAACTAGGAAGCCTAATATATTGGAAGGGTTTCCTTTGTACTGAACTTCAAACCCCAATCCTCAAGTCGTTCGTTAGTTGGTGGATTTAGATACAAAGTAAGAAAAATTTGTGAGAAATTAAAGAAATTCGAAATAGTTTTTGACATCGCAATTATATTGACGTGCGAGTACTAGTCCGTTTTACAATTCCAGCATTTTAAATTATGTGCTGCTAGTTTTATAATTGTGTTTACTTTAAGAATTTACGGATGTTTTTACAATACTTTAGGCAATGCTGTGATAATAGAAAACTTTAATTTTTTATTTTGCAGTACTAGAAAACTTGTAATGTTATAAATAATATTTGAAGTTTACAAGCTCGGTTGGCGTTATAAGTAATACTTATAACATTATAAATTTTATTGCAGTGCGGTTTCATTAAAAACCATTGAGAAAAAACATGAAAAACTCAAGAAAAAAGAGTGGTTCAAATGCAAGATGTTGTTCAAATGAAAAAGAAAGGGGAAGCATGCTAACTAAAATAAAAACGCAAATTAGCAGTATTCCAAACCCGATGTATCAACCATTCGTCAAGCGTCTCCAGTTTGTATCTTGCGACTTGGAAGGATGACTGAAAAATTTCAATAGAGATCATCATGTTTGTCCCATACACCAAACTGAATGACATTTCTCTGACATTTCTCTAGTTGTTGATTGAGGAGTGATGTGGTAAGACCATAGTACCATAGGGACTTCATCCAGCCACGTGCCCTTGGTTGCTTGCAGTCTTCTCTTTATACCTCCTAGGTGTAGTTAGATGGGCTTTAATACGAACAAAAATAGTTTTCCGAGGCGTGAGTAATCACTGTCCGTAAGGACTTATCCGCGGTGTATTCCGCAAGTCCCCCAGGATACAACAGGAACTTCCCGGAGATTTCCGAGGATCAGAACTAGCAAGTTTCTCTTCTTT
>Ga0123342_1000305_pt1 | contig 72916 bp, 39 predicted proteins | sample Turbeawhitnodule_FD_89960 | JGI IMG/M metagenome (GOLD analysis project Ga0123342, IMG submission 89960) | Root nodule microbial communities of legume samples collected from Mexico - Turtle bean Mexico white nodule | ecosystem: Host-associated > Plants > Roots > Nodule | place: Mexico: Nepantla... | reverse complement strand
GATTTACAAATGCGGTCATACTAAAGACCGCATTTGTAATTCAATTCAGAATGATTTACAAATGCGGTCATAGTAAAGACCGCATTTGTAAATCATTTTAATTGATTTACAAATGCGGTCTTATCCTAGAATCGCATTTGTAAATCAATTTAATTACAAAAATGCCATCGCATTTTTTACAAATGCGTTTAAGCGCAAAGCCGCACTAAATAAAGGGTTGTTGTTTTCATATTTTGTACTAGTGATTGTTTGTGTGATGATTTGTTAATTATGATTGTATCATGTACACAAATAATAGATAGCTACAAGTGAAAGAGTAACATCTAAAATAGACTAGTTTTATTTTACTCTCCTTTCTTGAAATAAATAAACATATATATATATATAGCATAATACAAAATTTATTTAGTAATTATAAAACAAACAGTCACACTTTTGGCATTCCCCACTTGATTGTTGAGTGCATATAGAAGTGCCCAAACCCACAGTTTTAACTTTACTGCTACGCAACTACCTCCTGTTTTACAATACAACATACCCATTCGTTTCATTTGCTACAGAAATGCATCAGTTTTTAAATATCATTTTTTATTTTACTGAAATCTTTTAAGTAATTTTAAAAAATATATTAATTGAGATTTTATTTGTTATAATTTCTTATGCTTATATCAAGTTTCAAAAAACAAAAATAACTAGAGAATTTTTTCTAAAGAAATTAGTATAAATGAATACCACACTAAACAAATCAGTATAAATGAATTTGTTTTCTTTCATCTAAGAATAAGAAGCGAAGCTTCTTCCTTCACCAACTCCTTCCAAAATTAGCAAAATGTGCCTTCTTTTCTTATGCCACCTTTTTTTTCCCCACAAAACATTCTATTCTATTATATTCATACCAATTAATATTTTGAACACTGAATGCTCAAGTTGTTGTAATCATTCAAAGTCCTTGAGTTTCACTCATCTTGTTTCATGGCCAACCTCAACATGCTCCTAGGACTCTTGTCTGTGTTGCTGTTCCTTCTGATCCCAGTTTCATCTCAGCCTAACCAGATCTTCTATGCTGGATTCAAGGGTGTGGATAGCAACAACTTGACCCTTGATGGTGTAGCAGAAATAGAGCCAAGTGGGGTGCTGAAACTCACAAATGATTCAAGTAAGGTGATGGGTCATGCTTTTTATCCAACTGCTCTTCAGTTCAAGAACTCTAGTGATGGTAAAGCTTTCTCCTTTTCTGCCTCTTTTGCTTTGGTTATTGTTCCTGAGTTTCCAAAGCTAGGAGGGCATGGCCTTGCTTTTACAATTGCAACTTCTAAGGATCTGAAGGCTCTTCCAAGCCAATATCTTGGTCTTCTTAACTCAACTGACATAGGGAACTTCTCCAACCACCTTTTTGCTGTTGAGTTTGACACAGCCCAAGATTTTGAGTTTGGGGACATCAATGATAACCATGTTGGAATTGACATCGATAGCTTGGTATCCAATGCTTCTGCACCTGCTGGTTACTACACTGGGGATCATGATTCAGACAAACAGAATCTGACTCTCAAAAGTGGGCAACCTATTTTAGTTTGGGTTGATTATGATTCTGCTCAAAGTGTTGTTAATGTCACAATTTCTGCATCTTCTACCAAACCCACAAGACCACTCTTGTCCTTTCCTGTGGATCTTTCACCAATTCTTGAGGATTCCATGTATGTAGGATTCTCTGCATCAACAGGTTTGCTTGCTAGCTCCCATTACATCTTGGGTTGGAGCTTCAAAATCAATGGGCCAGCTCCACCCCTTGATCTCTCTTCCCTCCCACAGCTTCCAGGGCCAAAGAGGAAACACACATCTTTGATAATTGGGGTTTCAGTCTCTGGTGTTGTTCTTGCCTTGTTTGCTGTCTTACTCGGCTTCTACATGTACAGAAGGTACAAGAATGCTGATGTTATAGAAGCTTGGGAGCTTGAGATTGGGCCACACAGGTACTCCTACCAAGAGCTCAAGAAAGCAACAAAAGGTTTCAAGGACAAAGAGCTGCTTGGACAAGGTGGATTTGGGAGTGTCTACAAAGGAACATTGCCAAATTCCAATACCCAAGTTGCTGTAAAGAGAATATCACATGACTCCAAACAAGGCCTGAGGGAATTTGTATCTGAAATAGCCAGCATAGGCAGGCTTCGCCACAGGAATCTGGTTCAGCTGCTGGGGTGGTGTCGCCTCCGCGGTGACCTCCTCCTTGTGTATGATTTCATGGCTAATGGGAGCTTAGACAAGTACCTGTTTGATGAACCAGAAAGAATCCTGAGTTGGGAGCAAAGGTTTAAGGTAATCAAGGATGTTGCTTCTGCCCTTTTGTATCTGCATGAGGGCTATGAGCAGGTGGTGATACATAGAGATGTGAAGGCTAGCAATGTGCTGCTAGATGGTGAACTCAATGGAAGACTAGGAGATTTTGGATTAGCAAGGTTGTATGAACATGGGGCTAACCCAAGTACCACAAGGGTGGTGGGGACCTTAGGCTATTTGGCTCCTGAGGTGCCTAGGACAGGGAAGGCTACTCCTGGATCAGATGTTTTTGCATTTGGTGCACTTTTACTAGAGGTGGCATCTGGGCTCAGGCCACTTGATCCAAAGGCAATGCCAGAAGATTTGGTTTTGGTTGATTGTGTGTGGAACAAGTACAAGCAAGGTAGAATACTTGATGTGGTGGACCCTAGACTAAATGGTGATTTTAATGAAAGAGAGGTGCTCATGGTGTTGAAATTGGGGCTTCTGTGTTCAAATGGTTCTGCCACTGCTAGGCCTAGCATGAGACAGGTGGTGAGGTTTTTGGAGGGAGAAGTTGGTGTGCCAGATGAGTTGAGTAGGCCAGGAGAGACATGTTCTCAGGAGGGTTTTGATGAATTCTTGCACTTACTTGAATCTTCTTCCTTTGATCAGATGAGCAGAAGCTCCTATGATAGAAGTAGATACATGGGGAGTAGTTGTCCTTCTTTTACTGATACATCTCTTTTTACTCCCCATGGTAAAGGAGAAACAATTTGATCATCTACACTGTACTTAGAGGTGTACTTTATGTACTTTACATGTTTGTTTATTTTATCATCCCTTCATCTCTCACAATTGTAGAGAAAAAGTTATTGTCATGATGAATGAGATAATGACATCCATTTTCTGCTTCTGTGTTTTGTTCTTGTGCATAAGAATCGAAGAAACAATAACCTTTTTGGGAACAAGAGATACATGAGTTTGTTAGTTAGATAGAAGTTATTAGTTTGTTAGTTAATTATTGACAGATTGGTTAGCTTATAACCCTATTATTTTTATATCATTATATATATATATATATGAATTAAATCAATAGAAAGAAAAATGTTATTTTCACAACTATATAATAAAAGATATCAGTTTACACATAATATGATTTTAAAATGGTTCATTTCAACAAAATATTATTTCTTTCTTTTCGATTATAGTGAGGTGCAGAATTGTCAACATATCAACACTCTTATGTAAAATTTTTTGGTTAATTTGGAATCTTTGTTATGACTGGTTAGGAGTAAGATCGGTCGATTTAATGGATCTTGTGTCTCATTTTGAACATTTCAAGATTCTGAATGCACTCACTTCAGTTAATCTTATTATGGACAACTTATGGATTGCGTTGGTTAGCAAGATTTAAAGACACAAGAATAACTGTTTATTTAAAGGTGGAGTGGTTGATCATACTGAAGTGTTGTCTCTGGCACAGATTAAGGTTTGGTCCTGAATCTCATTAAAGATACTGTTCATTGATGTCTAGAACCCTTGATATGTATGCATTCAATTTAGTTTTTTAGTTTTTTATAAAGATGGATCCTTATTATTTTTTTATTTTATTTTCTATTATTGATATAACCTATGACAACATAGACATAGCAGAAACATATCACAGTGTAAACATGATATGGTCTTACAAAACTTAATACCATAACGATATTTTTTTTGAAATACATAGAACATAACTATCATATACTTTATACAAATTTAAATATTAAGTAAAAAATATTTTGATTTTCTAGAGAATAAATTCACATTGATTTCGGTAAAGAAAAATTACATTTATTTATTTCTTCTTTGGTCAAAGTCAAACCATTTGTAAAGCATTAAAACACGCGTTCTATTATTTCCAAATGTATTTCCAATTTAGCAATTGAACATAAATGGTAATCGTTCTATTATTTCCAAATATATTTTCACAAAATTTGAATTTATAAATAAAAACATTATCTTGATATAAATGGTAATCTTGTTATTGAAAAGAATTACTTAAAAATTGAGAAAAAAGAAGTAACGTTTCAAATTTAAATAATTGTATATGTAGAATCTATACTAAAATAATATTTTTATTTATAAATAATTATTTTTAAAAGTCAAAACTTAAAAACTGGTAAATACCAATTATAGAAGACTTGAAGTAAATACCATTGATTTCCATAAACCGTGTTCAAGTCAAATAAACAAGACTTTTTTTAAGTCTAAGTTGTCGGAAAAAATTCAAGTTATCTTCCACTTTCAAAGGAAAAAAGACTTTAAGAATGGAGATATTTTGGGTGATTTTTTTTTTTATTTCTTTCTTTCCCTTTTGATCAGTTCAAGATTAGTATATTTTATTTTTGCGAAATTAAATCTATTTTAAAAAAATATATATATTAATTTATATTTTATTTAAGATAAATAACGATTTTTTAATTCATAAATAAATAATAATTTAGTTTTTTGGATAATAAAATTTTAATTTATTTCTTGAATATGTGAAAAATGTGACTGTTATATTCTATCATTAAGTTTTTTAAGATTATTTATTAAGTTTCTAGAGATAAACTTAGATAAAAATTAATTTAAAATAAATTTACGTAATAAAATATTAATGTAAATAAATTTAATTTAAAAAAAACAAATTTAAATAAATTACATAAAATATTTTATAAAATTAAACTTTTTTTAAAAAAAAACTTCAATTCAAAAGTCTAAAAGAACATATATGTTAAATCTAAAATTGGCGAAGAGTCAAAAGCTTGACCTGATGAGTTGAAGACATGTAATCTAAGTTGTCGGATGTTCGAACGGTCTAAATGGTGTTCGTATCATAACAAATGGGTAAGAGCATTAATCCTCATTAGGGATTGTAAAACATGGTTAAGCGGTCATTGGGTCTAGGGAAACCCTAAATTGAATCACTAAAGTGACTTTCACTTACTTGAACGTCGAAGTATCTTTATAGGTACTTCACCTCTCGAACATGACAAGAGCGATTCGATAGGGGATATTCGGTCTAGTTTAAATTGTAAGAACAATATTCATATATAAAATTAAATTCTAAACAATTATTCCATCGTTAATATTTTTTTCATTAATAACTTTATTTTGATTACTTTAATTTTTTTTTAAATTCTAATAAAATTCATTAAGGGTAAATTTTTTTATACCAGGCGTAGTAGGTCCCAAAACAAAAAAAAAATCCAATTATAATTGTTTACTAAAACAAACCTTAAATGTTTACATTAGTTTTTCAACGCCTTTATTTTATTTTTAATATAAAACATATTTATAAGATTATAAATTTAGAAATATACTCAAAGAACGCTATTACTGTTATTTACATTTCTTCAAGAACGTTCTTTCAGATTTATAAGTTTTTGTTTCAAGAACGTTATTTGAAGTATATAATTTCTTGTTTAAAAAGTTATTTTAACAATTTATTATTTTCTCTCGTTGTTATGATTAATTTTTTGTTTACAGTGTTTATTTTTTTATTGTTATCATTAAGTTTCCTCATATAACTTCTCAACATTTCTTACTTTTAATTTACATAAAAATTAATTTAAACATATAAAAAATATTTTTTTATTTATCTCTTGAAAGTATTTAGAGAAAAAGTTTATCCAAAGGTTCATACATACATTTTATACAAAAAAAAGAAGGCATCATAATTGCTATTGGAAGTTCCCCTTTTTCCTATTTATTTTTTTATATTGTTGCCTCCATTGATGGCACACTAAAAAGTTATGAACACTTTTTAATTTGATTGGTTGAGGAATTGGTAATGGCACACACTTTGTTGAAGAACACTTTACATAAACTATTGTTGCCATTGATGTGTTCGATGCATATGCTTGCTTTGAAAAGATTCCCACCATTGAGGGGAACAATTTTTTTATCCAATACTCTTTAATTTATTGTTTTCCTTATAAAGATAGTAGAATTGAAGAATTAAGAATTACCAATTAAATTCTAAGAATATATAAATCAATTAAATATTATTTCTTACAATTTTTTATTCAATGTTTGAATGTATAAAACGTGCATTAGTTATGTCTTGTTTTGTACGATATTTTGTCATTAAATTAGTCTTGAAGAACTAAAATGTGTTTTTTTAAACTAATTTGATATTACATGGTAAAGTTTAAAAACCAATTATTCAAGACTAAATTGTATTTTTTCTATTTTTCAAAACTACACTGTTTATTTGTTTGCAAATTTAATGACCAAATTGGTCTTTTACCCAAAATTGAAAATTAAAAATTTAGTACAATTAACTATAGAAAATGTTATATTACAGAAGAATTTAATGTTTCTAACTAAATCAACTTTCTTAATAGTGTAAATTAATTATAATTGTATTGTATTTACAGATAGACGGAGCAATTCTCAATGGTAATTTTTAAAAATTAAATAAACTTTCATTAATAACAAAAATTACTTTAAATACTAATAATTTTTTAACTTATAAAATAATATTTAATTTAATTAATATAATAACTAATTTTATCTCTAAAATGATTTTTTATTTAATGATTTGTTTTTACAGACTGTAGAGTTACTAAATTTAACCTTTCAATTCAACCACAAGCATAAGTAGAATATCGATGGTAAGGTTAAAATGAACTCAAAACATGCCACAAGATTTCACAGTTTCATCACTATAATGATGGAGAACTCTGCACCATTGAAGTTTTGTTACAGTTTTGCATTGGTGCTGCTACTAGAGATCATATGCTGCAAATGCTGCAATACCAAAAAATTCTTAGAATTGGTTTATCAATTTCTGATGTTCTTATGCTGTCTCAAGAGAACAAAATAGACACACCAAAATTCATATATTGAAACAGATTTCAATAACTATAAGACCAATGACAAATATCAAGAAAATAAAGATCATAAATCCATTATACATGGTTAAACTATTGAAAGAAAATTTGGATAAGGAAGACCCACATATCAGTAAATAAGTTCTTGAAGTTGATATCGAACCACATCTTTAAGCCACTGTGCCAAGTCCTGATCTGATTGAGCATGCAAAATAATGATGATAACCCTTCTTGGTTCACATGATCTTCAAAGCAGCCCTTGCCATGGCCAAGGCACCATCAAAGTTTTGGTTTCCACCAATGAATCCACTCATATGCACAAAAACACAGCCTGGAATGCCAACCTCCTTTGACAGTTCTTCATCCCTTAACCCTCTCCACTGCGAGGGTAGAGCCTTTCGGCTTTCAAAGCTGTCAGGAGATACTGCAACTGCCTGCACTCTCCATTGTTTGCTTCTTTCATCCTGTAAATGACATTAAGAAAGGTGATGCAGAGAAATCAGTAAATGTGTAACAGAACCTAGACCAACCTTAATAAGGCAGTAGCAAATGACCTTAAGCTCGTGGTGATATAGGGAATCAAGTATTCTAAAGAGTATAACCAAAACAATTACAAACCAACATAATTAGAACAGTGACGGTTAACTAAAGTTAAAATAGTTGAACAAAAACGCAATTTCACCTATTTTACAAGGAATAATCCATTTATTGTATTCTGATTTTAATTGATTTTCAGTTTCTATGCCAAAACAAATAATAATGTGAAATGTGAAGCTATGTTGTAAGAACCGGACTGGACCAGCTAGTTCTATAGGAAAACTAGTCTAGTGTCCAATCCATTTGAATTATGAAACTGGTTTTCAATTGAACAGGTGAAAAACTGAAAAAACTGGTTCATGACAGTTCAATGAACAACAGTTTTATAAATAAAAAAAAAATAGATGTTCTTCGAAATTTTCTTCTGTTCAAGATACTAATTATTTTCAAAAGAATATTGTTGTGTATTGTTAAACCTTAAACCTAAAATATTATGAAATATTTTATATTTATGTGTATTTTGAATGTTAAAAACTTATAAAATGTTATTTTTCAAATATTTTAATTATTAGTATTTATTCAATGAGTGAACCTTGACCCGGTGCCTTGACTAGTTCAATGACCTGTCTGGTTTTCAAAACATAAATGTGAAGAACCTTTCTTAGGGGATTTTGAATTCGAGACCATCAATGAAGAAAAAAGAAATAACTTATCCAGTACTAAGATTTGACCAATGATTCCAAAATTTCGTTGCTCCATTAGAAAGAAAACTACACACTTATTTGATACTAAAAACCATCACCGGCACAAAAACCACCGCCAGAACTATCAGTTCCAACATCACAAAACTCATCACTCCAACGCTGAGTTGCACTTTCCAACGCCGATCTGACAAAATCACACTTTTCGGATGATTGCAGATTGGAGACAAGGACATAGATAGTACATCGTATACAATGAAAATCGCAATTTTGACTACCATGGTTACTACTACTACTAATTTGCCTTTTATAATTGCTTCCAATGGTTCACAAACACAAGATTTCGACATTGGTACTGCCCAATGTTGTTAAAATCGCGAGTTTACTCGCACGAGTCAGCAAGTTTGGAGGAGAAGCCGAGTTGACTTGGCCGGTGGATCAGGATTGTAGTGGATCCGCACACGGCTAGGTAGATCTTATAATTATTTAGGTTCACACCAAGAAAATAAATCGTTTACAACAAACGACCATGAATGATGTAGTCTTTGTGATGGCTAATTCAAGATTGAAGAAGAAGAAGAATGTTAGGAAAAAAAGAAGACTATACCATTGATGATCTTGCTACTAATGATGAATGGACTGTGGAGGATAATGAAGCAAATTCAAGTTTAGATGCTTCATATGAAGACGTCTTAGTTGAAGTAGGAGAAGTTGAACCTATGGATGATTTGGAGGTTCCTCCAATTGTTGATGATGAAGGTCATTGCAGAGATAACATTAATGAAAATGAAGATCTTGTAGAGGAGGACGATGATTATCCTGCAATTAATATGAAGGATTTCCTCGGATAGTTTAATTGTATTAAACATTTTGTAAACTTATTAGTTGTTTTATGTATGAACCTGTTTACAGTTGTGTTATGTATTGAATTTATTTTGCATAGGTTAGTAACTCTTACTAGTGAAGTTTCGATTTTTTATCTCCTTTCCAATCCTGTAAAGATCTTTGAGTTTAACAACATTGATGGATCCCTATAGTCATGTAATAATTTGCAAGTCATCATTGTCCCAAGTTAGTAAATTAGGGTTATCACGAGATATGGTCTCTCCTTTAATATGGTTGAGCCTACGTGTACCCTTCAACGTGCATCTAATAAATTGAGCCCACTGGATATAATTTTGACCATTAAAACGACTATCATCAGGCAAATGTGGAAGATCAGCATTGCTTAGTCAAGTTGCCATGACAATAAAAACAAGAGATTCCTTAGCCTTAAAAAAAAGATCAAAGAAAATACCAAAAAACATGTGAACCGTGTTGCTTCAAAGGGGACACACAAACCAAGGCATAAGGGAAAAATAGGGGCAAATCTAAAATCGCCACCATAGGGCAACTCTGGCAAAGCAAGTGGCAGCAGGAAAGGCTATTGAACACATCATCACTCGTTGGAAATATGTGGCGCATGAAGCCCACTCACAACGAAAGAAGATAAACATGCAAGCACGTGGCTACTTGGATGGCAGCACGCCTCTAACAACTGATAGATTTGAGGACGACAAATCTCCTAGTGTGATCGTCAATCTAACAGGAGGCTCTAGTCGCAATGACAATGGCAACAGCCGTGGAAACGGCAATGACAAAGATGGTGGTTGTGAAACTCAAGTTGGGTGCACTTCAAGCAACCCCGATAATCAAGAAATGGGTTCACTTCAACCAACCCTATAAAGAAGAAACTACAGCTAAGACACAAATGAAAAATTGCAAAAATAGAGCCCCCAAAATCGGGAACTCTAATACCAAGTTGAAAAAGATTAACCGTATGAGAAAAAATTATTGACTTGATTCTATGAAACATTGCATCGGCCTCTATATTTAGAGAACTCTAATCCTAAAGTAATTATTACAAAGAGATCCCTAGAATCTTCCAACAGAACACTGTAATTAATTACAATATCCTATTGTAGCTTATCAAAAAATATTTTCTCTTGGATCAACATTTACCAATCAGTCTATAAGGTAAACAACCACCAGACGTTATTGAGGCTAAATGAGGACTATAAACATAGAATACAACCCTAGAGAAAATGAAAAAAAACAAATACCTGATACAGAACATATTTGATTGGAGGGTCAATTTTCAACTCCCCCTCAAGCTCGAATAAGTGAAGCTTCCACTGCAGAAAACAAAACACAAGTTAATAATCTCTGAATACTGTGCTAATAGTACCATGTAGCTAATACCAGGGAAAATAAAAAACGGGAGGAATTGTGGTATTTTCATAAGACAGATATAACTAAACATTGGCCAAAAATGACCATTCTAAACCATAAGCAGCAGCCTATTGATGGTTGTTCTATGATTGGATGAAAAAGAATCAGAAGCTGAATGTCTCCTGACACCATACTGAACCAGAGAATACAGAAAAATATGTATTCTTATTCACAATTGAATGAATGGAAGACTCCAGACTGAAAAACAATGACACAATGCTCTGGACTATATACACATATATATAGAAATAAAGCTGTAACAGACTTAGCTGATACAGTTAATACAGCTGTATGAAATTATAATATTGAACAGAAATATAATAGGAAAGCAAGCCAAAATAGTCAGTTCAACGTACTAACACAGATGTGACACAACAGCTATGATCACACCATCAGGGATTTGTTTTGCTCCAAAACTACTAGTGTTGTTAGGGTACAAATCACGCAACGCTGGGTTAAACTCAGAAAACTGCTAGGGAGTAGAAAAGAAGTATAGCCAGCCAAAGGAACTAAGAAATATAAGCTCGTATCTAAACTTAATTGATCAAAAGGTTATCATATCCTGCTTCCACTGATCATTTTTACTTGCATGATAAGAAAATTAGATCTTTCTTCATCAAGAAATGTTGAGGTCTTGAAGATGCCCAGATAAATATACATTCAAGGATCAAATAATCATTTTCAGCATTAACATATTCAATAAATAAGAAATTATGTTCGTGAAATGCATAATAGTTAGTTTTAGCATAAAAACTTATGAGATGCTCTAGTCTATATGTCAACATACATGTTCAAAACTGTTGCCAACATACATGTTCAAGAATCAAATCATTATTTCTTAATATAGCACAGCTGAATAGGAATAAGTTGAATGAATTAAATTCAAATGTTAAACAAAGTGTTAGAAGAGAGCAAGAATTTTCAACTCACAGGACAAAATTTAGTCAAAACTAGAATTTCTCCACTAGGATCAAAAGTGTGTCTAGCTGCTACGGTCTCCATTACAATTGACCTTGCTGGTAACCACGACTTTACATGAAATCGAACACTCTACAAGTGAAGAGGAGAGCTATCTCAGACGACAAACCAAAATGTAAAACAGGCAAGAAAAATCTTAAACCACGTATTCCTGCTAAACATCAAAAAGAAACTGCATGAGACTCACATCCAGAAACTCACTGCCAGCAAGAGCCATGGCACGTCGAAAGGCCTCATTTTCTTTCGCAGCTGATTGGTCAGGATCTGTCCAATCCAAATTTAGCCTTCCTACTCTTGAGGATAAATGAGTATTATTCACATACTTTGGAGGCTGATCTGTATCATATCGATTGATTCCATTGTCTATAGCATCAATTGCCTGATATAATTAAACAAATATCACTAATATCATAAACATGTACAATTAGAAACATGCTGTGTTTCACTGATAATCCACTTTGGATCGACTAACTAACCCCAAATGCACCATTAATCCCACACAACATCCTCCAGGCATTTAGCAAATTAACCCAAGAACAAGTGATTCATAGTTGAATGTCCCAAAACATAAGTCAACCAAAGTCCTCTTACAACCAAGTCATTAGGTAATCAATATCAAATAGGGAAAACTGGTCTAAGGCATGAATGTACAGTTTCCAGACTATATACCTCTATCAAAGAAACAAAAACTCATAGCAGAAGCCATAGAAGTTAGTAAGACATTGGACCACCCACGGACCAATCATTTGGAAAGTCTATTATGGGAAATATTTAATTATTACAGCACTTCTACTGTATATGAAACATAAAAGGCTCCATGTAAATATTGACATATTTCAACAAAGAAAAGTAGAAACATGCATTCCAAAACTACACCATAACCTTGATATAATTGAGTTATGCTGCAAAATTGAAACCATCTAGTTACTTGATATTATTTGTCCTTCCATTTCCATTGTTGGAGATCTCACATCGACTAAATATATGATCAAATTATACTATATAAATGGGTGCAAACCTCATCTTTCAAAGCTGGTTTTGTGAGGTTACGTTAGGTTTAAAGTCCACTTTCTAACATGCATCATGCCAAATTCAAAACTAAATTGGAAATACTAACTACTGCAGTGCAAGATAAAAATAAAGAATGTTTGATTACTAGACCTCAATTAGAAATGTTTACACCAGGATAAATAAGAATGGACCCAAGGAATCAAGATCAGCCTTATCCTATCAAAGTCAGTTAACTACCTAGGTTGCTAGACATATAGACAAAGAATGTAAAGGGAGTCAGTTGGTTATTTATTTAAGCTCTCAAATCCCTCAAGCCCTATTTCTCTCCACATAGTTTCCCTGATCTAGAGGAGTCTGTTCAATCATTTTTCCCCTTCTGGTAGTTCCTATTCTATTAAAAAGCATCTATCAGGATGTTTGATTCCTCTCAGCATCCATTTTCCAGATAAACTCTCCTCAATCCCCTTAACCGATATTTGTGCTCAGTTTGAAGAACATAATAATTAAAATGAACCAGTACATAAAAGAATTAAATCAAGCAAGTTCATATAAAGTACCCATGGAGACAGGAAGACTGGAAAAATATAAAAAAAAAAATATTACCTCCATGAAGCTCTTGTAAACAGCCAAATATATGTGATGGACATCTTTGTGTTCCTCGTCTACCTTGAGTTCTTTGGCTATAATCTCCTTTCCAAAATGCTAGACAGAAAAACAAGTTAAATATAATTATCAACGTGTATTCACATTTAGAATAAAATTTTCCACAGACAATTTGACCTTGTACCAAAACAGAGGAGTACACCACTGTGCAATTGAAGTAAATGACATAAACAAGAAGTGTTAATAAAACCATGACAAAATAGGTAGTTTAGATGAGAATTTTACCTTATAAACAAGACCAGCACTGCTCAATTTAGTGGAGAAACCATGCCCAAAAACTTCTTCAAAACCCTTCTGATGATGATCATACCGATCTCGGGAAGGGTCATAGACTCCCCCAACATCAAGAACAGCATCAAGAGCCTCCAACACCTACGAATCCAAACTTTAATTTACACAAAAAACTTCAAACAGATAATATGCCACAAACTTCCACTCCATTCATCTGCTAAAGTCTACACCTAAACACATAGAGCAACAACCAAAAACCAACACCAGTGCAACAATAAAAACTTAACACATATTCCCTACTAAATTTCCGCAGCCCCTCCCAAGCTTGCTTCACTGACTACAATTTTATATAAAGAAAACTCCCCCTAACAAATCAAAATGCCTGCGACTCAAAAGGCAACACCCACATTTTCTAAGCAACTAATCACACAAACCGTTAAAGAAATCATAATACTGAAACCAGTGAAATTACTATATGTTTTACTGCTTTATTATTAGCTTATTTTGCATTCACACATTTTCAACAACTGAGGAAAAATTTCATTTTGGCTTTACATTTTAGCCACTAGCTGATGTGGGAATAGGTAGTGGAGAGTTTGTTCTTTTCTACTTGTATTTGTAAGAAACTTAAATTCATGCTATTAGCTAGCTGACCTTGGGTATAAAGGGGTGCCTAAATCTCACATACTACCAGGTTCAATAGAGTATGTAAATGTTTGGTTCTTCTCCCATAACATAATAGCTAGCTTTTGAGGGTGGGTTGATTAATTACTTGGTTCTTATCAATGTATATCTCAGCAAATAATCATGTTTTTTTCATTACTCAGATCTCCCCCTTAAAAAAAGAAACAAACTCTGTCATCAATCAAAAACCTAATTCAAGTTTTTCGGAAACCAATAAAAACATAAAAAAGATGCAATCACCCAAGGGGGAAAAATCATATTTTTCCATTAACCAAACCTCTACCCACCCGGAAAAGCTACATTTTCTAATCAACCAAAAGTAAAAAGTCATATTTCCCCAGACCAAATGAAAAAAAAACAGATTTTTCACAAACCAACCCCCAAAATATCACATTTCCTCATCAACAAAACAAAAAACATCATATTTTTCAGCAACCAAGCAAAAAACAACAAAGAAAAAATGAGAAGACATGAACCCAACCAGAGGGTCTCGGGAGCGAACGATTTCGGCGTTGTTGAATTTGTGAGTGAGGCGAATCATGAAGCAGCCAAGGGCCTCGTCGCAGTGAAAGCTTCCATTGTGAGTGCCCACGCGCTTCAGAGACGCGTGAACAGGAGAGCCAGAAGAGAAGGAGAGTGATGGTTGGTTTGCCATGAGAAGAAGTGGAAGAGTGTGTTTCAGAAAATGGGATTTGAGAAATGGTTTTATGGTGACAGTCCACATGCCACTTTCTTCCAACACTCACTCTTCTTCCATTCTAACACAAAACCCTCTTTTGTGCATTTTCTAGGGTTTAACCAATGTCTTCACAAATTCTTTTTTCCTTCATTTTTTTATCAAAATTTTATTAAGTTTTCTTTCTTTATACAATTTATTAGATTACATACTAATTTTGATTTGTGAAAAAAGAAATTATCTATAATATTCATAAAATCAAACATTTACTTTAGTAATTTATATAATAAAAAAGTTTATTAAATATTATAGTGTAATATTGGAATGAAACTTTAATTTTAAGTAGTATATAATACGTATAGTATTGTATTTAAGCTTTTTAATATCATTCTTCTTAGATGTTCTCAATAAAGTTATTGTTCTTACAACAAGGAATAAGAACACTCAAATAAGTTGACAAGACTAATTTCTTCCACGGATATTCCGGTTTTGAGCTTTAGACTTCTCTCCAAGTTGGGTTTTAGGCTTCTCTTCAGTAGGACTCTTCGCTTCTTCTCCTCAAGGATAGATGGGTGTGTACCTGCAAGACGTTCAGATGCCAAAGTCATAAATGGTTTTATGTTCATCAGACTAAAATCACTCTTACTTACCTCCTGTCTTGATCCTCTATTTATAGGGTTTTCTTATTGAACTTATGTCTCACTTGGATCTTTCTTTCTGCACCACTCTATTATCTTACACACCCATTAATTTGGACTTTTATTGAATTAGACATTGCTATAATGATTATATATATATATTTTATCGACCCTACTAGTACAGTTATATTTTCATAATAATTTAGAGATAATTTTATAAATTAATATTAAATATAAAACGATTTTCTTAAACTATTGTATATTTTTTAAAACAACATTAATTATAATATTTATCTCTTGTTCTTCTAACTATATTTTGCTTTTAACTTTATAAATTGTGATTTGCAATATTCACCATAATTAAATGATAAATCCACCTATACAATTTTGATAAAATCTATTAGTTTTATGATATTAATTGAGTTCAATCTTAATACTAATAGTGAGATTTCGTACGTATAAAGATGTTGGTAAAAATATGGTAATTAATTTATGGTATAATTATTTTTTGTCTTTATATTTAGGAGTAATATTTAATTTATTATAGTGATTTTTTGAAAAATCAGTTCTTAAAGTTTTTTAAAATGTATGCAATTTTATCTTTTTTACTAAATTTTCACTAACAATGTTAAGATTAGAATTTGCTATATTTTTTTTATGTATTTTGGGATTGGTTTTATAATATTCAAACCTCAAAACAAAATGTGTTATGAAAATTCTATTATGGAAATTTTATTATAGAAATTATATTCTGAAAATTATAAAAAGCTTGTCCAGAATATTTTCAAAATAGATAATTTGGAAGTAAATTTTATAAAGGGTGAAATGGTTATTTTCAAAGGTATGGGGTGCAGCTAGAAATTATGGGGTTGGAGAAAGAAAACATTTTCTACCTCACTTCAGATGCAAAAACCAGAGAGAAAGAGTGCCATGGCTCAGATTGAAGTTGAAACGTTTGAATGTGATCTAATTGGCACACTCAGCAATCTCTGCATCCAATAAACATGCCGGTCAGAGTACTGGAGAACACCGCACCTTCTCAGGTTTCAGGTAACACAATAACCACAATTTTTCATATCTTCCTGCAATCTGTTTTTTTCTATCTGAATTTACAACATTTTGGGGAAAAATGTTTTTTGTTTTCTTATTATTATTATTATTATTATTATTATTGTTGATGATGATGTTGCTGTCGTCGATGTGATAAGCCCTTAACGTGTTCAGTTTGGTTTGATTGTGTTATGTTAGGTACAAATTCGGGAGGGAGTTCAAGCCAAACTTGTAGTCTTCTAGGCGTGGGGCAGGTACTCTCTCCTTCAAAAGAAATTGTTGAAAAAGAATTCTGGTTCATCAAAGCAGTAAATTGGTTTGGGATTAGCAACTAGAAATTGGGGCTCTTTGTCTCAGGGAACATGGAATGTCTAGAGACAACATGAAAATTTGCATTTTTTTAATATATAATTTATTTGTTGGAATAATCATTTGGGTCTTGGGTGCTGATCAAAGGGTAATTGTTTTTTAATGTATCTCTGGTGATGGAATTCATGGGTAAATCTGGTTGAGCTTTAATTGAATGTCATGGTAATGGGGGTAGAGTTTTGTTTGTGCATTTGGTGATTCTAGCTATTGGAAGATTGATTTATTTTTCAGCTACGGGTGGGAAAGAAAATTACTTTGAATTCTATTACATGGTAGTGTGAGTTTATTAGGGTGAGGAATCAGGCTTGTGTGTATACATGAAAAAAAGATTATATAATTTTTATTCTCAGTGATGTTTTCACCCAAATTCTTATAAAACTCAAAATATAAAAGATGAAAATGTGTTCTGAGGTATTATACTTCATTAACCTTTTTGCACTTAACCAAGAAATACTTTTTCAATGAATCTCAAACAAAACTATAAAAGGAACACTTACTGCCCGTGACTGGAACAAATGAATTAGTGAATAATTTTTTCATGGTCTGCAATTGCAACTATGCATTGCCTTCCAGCAGAGACTTATCAGTTTCATTTCATGGTCTGTATGTATGTATAAACTTTTCTGGTTGTTGCACCCACACTTCATAGTCATAGAGAACACACTTCAACTTTCCACTCAATTAGATTTCACATCTTTGTCTTTCAGCCAGTATATCTTACTATAAACTCAGACTTCAAAGTTATAGCATATACTCAAGGTGTTTGTATTTACAGGCCTTTTCTGGCACCCAGAATGTTTCAAGTGTACAAAAGGATGAAGCATGGAGAGTAAATGTCCGTATACAAGGATGTGACCTTGAACATGGGTATTTGTGTGGCACCATGGAAGCCCTTAATGTTCCTATGGCAGATACACCAGTAAGCATTTTCTTGATTGTCTCTCTTAAAAGTGAAACAGAAAAGCAACCATTTTTCTCCTTTTAGAAAGTATGCATGTTTTAAATTTTTGATAGCTTAATTTGAACTATTCGTTGTGTTAAACGTTAATCACTGTTTTGTTGTGAATTGAATTTATAGATTTAGGGCAATATTTATCTGTAATTCATTTTCTTTATCAGAATAACCAATCTGTTTTATTTTTTTTACTCAACAATCAGTTCACATAAAAGCATAAATTATATTTGTTCAGCTTCCATTTAGTGGAATATAGCGTTTTTTGTTAAATAGTAAAGTTGTTTACTGGCAATTAGCCATAGTTTTTTTACACAGTACTTATTGATTATTATTTTTCTTTATTAATGATCGTTCTTTACATCTTATATTTCTGCACTGGCCAACGTGAACTGGCCAGAAATTAGTTTCTATGTTTTTGTTCCTTATGTGGATATCATATTTGTTTCATTACAACATGTTTGGTAGGATTTAACTTCGATGCAATTTTAAATCAAGACTTGATGCAAATCCATAAATGGGCGTAGAAACTTTTGATCTTTCACGTTAAGTTTAAGAATCAAGGTCAAACAAACAGTGGTTTTCTTAGATGTTATATATTTGACCATATGTCTAGTCAATATGGGAACTCCAACAAAATATGCTGATCAAGAAATGAGTTTCGTACCCATTTTAGAACAACACATGTTTTGGCCATTTGATAAAAGTAACCCATGGATATGATGTTTAAATCTTGTAGAAATGAAACAAAATAACAAGGAACCAAAGAAACAAAATGTAAAAGATGGATTGAGATCAAGAAATGAAGAACATGCAATTCGAAGTGAGTTTCAAGATAAGTGCAATGGTGAATCACCACTTGAATGTGAAAAAATCAAGATAAGATCTAAAAGAGATAGACTTGTACCTCTAAGAGAATAAACCTCTCCAAAATGCTCTAGATTCCCATAGAATATATAAATGAATTGTACAAAGGTGTAAGCCTCCTTCTATAATAGGAGATGCCGTGAGTTTACGTGTAATATGTGGCCTACATGAGAAACTACTTGTGTTTGATTGCTATGTTTGCAACCATAAAAGAGTTATTCCTATTCATACTCTCTTATCCTAAGATAACTCTGTGCTAATCCGTAGAACCAAACAATGCTTATTTTACGTAAACACTAAAAATTGAAAGTCACATTTTTAGAAGACAAAGGAGAACTTCCCATTCTAGTCATGTAACTAGATTTCATGAACTCATACTAAGCTCTCTTGGGGTTCTTTGTATTTGTCATATTTCTTGTGATCCTTCCTTTGTATATGTCATGTTCTTCTTGATTTGTCCTTCTCTTAAACTTTGGCTCTAGCTCTTGTAGTGACTCCTCTTTGAATGACTTCTTCCTCATCCATATCCTCATCAAGAATACTTTAGCTATATACTTTTTCCTTTTCTAAATAGTCTTGAATGGTGTCTATATTATGTAAATCAACCGATTTTTCACTTTTCAGTTTTTTCATTATATATCCATCCATGTTGTCTTTTCCTAGAGGTATTTTTCCGAAAGAAACAAAAATCACCAAGCATTCATTTTATCTTTTAATGATTTGTTTCAGGTAGTAACATTTTGGGAAGGGGAGATTGTTGATACCAAGAATTATACTTTCTTCACTGGCAAATGGGAGGCAACGTATGTTATTATGCAATCAACTCTTAAACCAAGATGGAGCTTAATTTCGACAATTCTTATAATGTCCATGCATTAGTGTGGTGTGGACATCTACTCTATGTTTCGATTAACTTGTGTTTGTTTTATTTTTCTGTTCTAATTTTTTCAGACCGGAGGATGATATAAGGCACTGGTCTAAATTTCCATCCTTTTCTCCCTTATTGGTAACAATTTAGATTTTGGAAAAATGTATAAGATGCACCACATGCACTATTTCTAATGCACTTTGACTTTCTAGGGCCAAGTGGAGGTTGATGGTGGCAAGTCTTTGGACCTGAGCAACTACCCTTACATATTCATGGTAGATTGATTTTCACCAACGGAACATGATGATGTTGAAAAACGTTATTTATCTGAAATGAGAACCTTTACATATTGCACACTAAATTATTTGTTGCAGAGATGGAAGGAGCAGTACTTTGTGAACGTTGGAACTGACTGTGGATTAACTATAGCCGGATTTTACTACATTTGTTTCTCTTGCAGTGATGGCTCTATCAGTGGATTCTATTATGATCCCAATAGCAGGTGCTCTTCTATTCTGTTTCCTATTGGGTTATTGTGCTCCCAGTTTTTCAACCTGAACTTAAACAAACTTCTTAGTCTTATGCATGTGCCTATCATATCAATTACAATTTTTTATCACCTCTCATATTTTTATTGTATCTTTAGATAGTTTTTGACATGAAACTCTCGGACCCTTTGCAGCCCTTACCAGAAGCTAGAGTTGAAATCCACAAATGATGGAAGATCAGGTTTCAGTTTTTCATCATATGAGTTACAATAGATTGTAAGACGTGTATGGTCTCAAGATTCATCATCTGATTGTCAGTATTGTATATGCATGGGAACATTTGGAAAATTCTGAGTATATTGTTGTTAGTACCAGTGTTGCTAAGCCCCCATTTTAAGTTGTGATCACACCAGTGACTTCAGGGTTCATCACATGACTAGATTTTGGGAGTTTCAAACCATTATACATATATGCAACTTGTACGATGTGTTTGTTTTATACAAATTGAACTTCCTGAGGCATGTTGAATGTGAATCTTCCTCTCACAATGGATTCACGTTCAGCACTTCAGCAGGTTGAATGGGAAGGCAAACACACCTTGTAGATAGTAGCTTATTATGGCTAATGTTTTGCACATGAATCATGATGTTGTGATGATGAGTTAGTGAAGTATGAGTGCACTGCTGTAAATCAGCAACTTGGAACCCGTAACATGTTTACCCAGTGAGCTAGATTACTCTTGGTTGAAAAATACTAACAAGGCTCTTTTGAATACTTTATATTCTATTGGAAATTACAAATTTTGGCTGGTTTCCTTCATATTTAATACTTTTCTCTTTCGATTTTATTGTTTTGAATAATATTTCTAGATCAAAAATATATTTAGAATTGTACCATCTATAATATGTTTCTGGATTGCACAGTTGAAATACATTTAGATCTAAAATTTTATTTTAAATTGTACAATTGGAATATGCTTTATCATATTATAATTTAAAATGATTTTTGTATTTTGGATTGAATAATTTAGAATGCATTTTTATTGTACAATCTAAAACATATTTTTAATTATACGAGACAGTATTTTTTTTAATTATATTAGAAAATATTTTGGGCTTATGGGCAATTTTGGACTTTTGATGCATATTTTTGCGAAAAAGAAACTATGGAAGGGTCAAGAGAAAGAGCTAAGAAAGAATTAGACTAATTTTGTACAAATTGTAATTTATGTTACAAATTCTAAAACTTTCTTATTGGTGAGTCACAGAAGTTAAACTTATTAAAGTAATTAAGAGAATTATTAAATTTCATTAATATGAAAAAAAAATTAACCTGAAGGGAAAAATAAATAAAGGTGTCCAAGTATAAAATATATATGCTCCTAAGAAAAAAAAAACTAAACGCTTGTGATTTAAAACGCAATTAATTAACAATTTAATATTCTTTGTACCTCTTTTTCTTTACTTATTTATATTACTTATCATACATATATACATACAATTTTCTATTTTTCACTCTTAGGTGTCAATTAGTTTCCACCGAACTTGAACAAAAATTAATTAAAAAATTGTAACCATTCAACTTGATTGTGAAAAATATATTTGTATTTGATGGACATAATTAAAATTGATTTAAACCAAGGTCATTTCTACACATCTTCAATTCGTGTTCTTTTCATAAATAAAAGCACTGCTGTTTTCTAAATCAATAAGAAAATTATGTTTACTAATATAAAAATAAACTAACTTTGTCTGTAGTGTCTTTTAATAGTAAATTAAGAAAAAAAATATCAAACCTTTGATCTCATCCATGATTTATTTATGGCAGGGTAAATATTATTTTTTCGAAATAGTAAAGAATACAAGTTCAAAAAATATAAAACTCAAACAAATATAATTTAAAGGTTAGTACCGTATAAGGCATATATCGTAATTAATTTTTTTAAGCATTAATGTGAAAGAAACTAATTAACAATATATATTATTAAAAAAATTATTAAATAAAAATTAATTTTATAAAAAAATAATTAATTAATATATTAATTAAATTATATATTATTTTACAGACTGATAAATTATAGATATAAAACAAGTTTCTAAATCAATATTCATTTAATTAATTAGTATTTAATTAGTTTTATCAATTTTAGAATAACTAAAATCTTAACAGTTAATTAAATATCAATTTAAAAATTAATTTATAAACTTAAAAATTATTTTAAATATCAATAATTATTTTAGTATCTGATTTATTCAATATAATAACTAATTATTTTTATTTCTAATTATATATATAAACTAACAATTTGCTTTTTTTTATACGGTGAGGACCGATAATTATTTGATATAATTATTCATTTAGTCCTGGTAAAAAGTTAAATTTTTTATATTTAAAAATAGTTTATTCTAGTGATTACTCATTCTTTGTTAGTCTCTTTTAATTTTTATATAGTATTATTTCTAATCTCTTCTCATTATAAGAAAATCATGAGATAAAAATCAATTTTAGAAAAAAAAAATTAGTTGTTATAGTGACTAAATTAGAAACCATTTTAGAGATTAAAAAAATTGTTGGTTTCTAAATTAGTTTCTATTATTGTTAAATGGTTTCTAAGTTGGTATCTAATTAGCAACCAAAATTTTTGCTATTAAATTTAGAATCTAAATAATTGGTAGTTAAAACCTTGATTAACCATAATAGAAACTAATTTTTTTTTCAATTTCTAAGATGGTTTATAATTTAGTCATTATACAACTAATTATTTTTTTTCTAAAATTAGTTTCTATTTTATATTTTCTTGTAATGTCTAGTTGTAGATTCAAACAACTAGAAAAGATTAAAAATATTATAAATATAAATTAAAATAAATTATTTTTAAGGAGTGAAAGATAAAGTTTGTTTGTTTATTTATAGTTATTAAATTAAATCTAATCCACAAAACAAAACTGATATCTGTAAATGAAGATTTTCATGAAGAACATAAACAAAGACAAAAGGAGGACATTATTATTCACGAAATCACACTACTTTGGCAGTAATTGATCATTCACTGTATACAGTATGCAGAGAGAGAGAGAAATGAACATTTATGCTGACATGCACATGCATAAGGACAACATCATCCTCGTGCAATCAATCACGCACACTATTAGGGTTTGGATCACAAATTGACAAGAAACTCACTCTTGCATTTACCCCTTTTCATAAGGGAAGTCTTCTTCTTTTTATTTCCCTCTTTAACTTCTCCTTGCCCTTTTCTACCATCCCTAACCACCCCATCATCATCATCTTCTTCAATCTTCATATAAATAATAAGGTATTGTAGTTTAACTTCTCTCCCACCACCATTCATGGTAATATTATCTATCACACAACTTCACTTTCACTCACCAAGTACCAAGTTCTACCCATTTAGAGGTCCTTCATCTTACACTCCAATGATAATCACAACTACCCTTCTTGTGTTTACTCTACTTTTTCATTACAAAACAACATGTGACATGTGTTTATATATATAGCATGTCTGGTTTCACTTCCTTTTTGTCAAAATCAATCTAGATTTACCACTCTATAGGCAAAGCAACATAGGTGCTTTCAATTTTTCATTGTGTCAGTGTGATTTAGAGAACCAAAAGGGGTCACACACTTTCAGTGTTCTTAGCTTTCATTTCATGGTTTATGAATGCATGGATAATTTGCTGTGTGATGAGGTGTGGCTTTCGAATAATTCTGAAAATACCTTTGAAGAAGTTGGTGACTTTGTTGTTTCACTCAAGAGTTATGAACACAAAGAGTTTGAAGAGGCTTTTACACTGTATCTAGAGAAGGAGGCTTCTTCTTTGCCTGAACACAACTATGCAAAGTACTTGCACTCCAACAATTTGTTTCTTCCTAGGTGTAGAGTTATTCAATGGCTTGTCAAGGTCAGTATTTTTCCTTTTGGAGTGTTTTGTGAAGATGTTTTATGTTGGTGCCATGAACTTCTCCATAAAAAGAAGAGAAAAAAATGAAAACTTGTAGAAAAACTTACCTTTCTTCTTATTCTTCTATCTCAGAAGTGTGTTTATGGAGAAGTTAATGTCCCTTTATTTTTGTTGTTATTTGTGTAGGTATAGGAAATGGAAATGATTTCTGAGACTATTAAACCCTGTACTTTTTCTCTTTCCATTTATGTTGAAGACAGTGTGAAAGTACATCACTACTCATCAATTGTATTTACCTTTTCCTTCATCTGTGTGCAGTGTGGAAGTCACTTTAATCTTTCTTTTGGAACAGTTTTCTTGGCTGTTAATTATCTTGATCGCTTTGTGTCCATTTGTCAAAACAATGTAAGGATTTCTGGCTATTATAATGTATAATCACTTTGCAACATTTGTTAGATTTTGGATATTTTCTGAGTAGAGTTAATGAACAGTAATTACTTGTAGCAGGATTGGAAATACTGGATGCTTGAATTGCTTTCTATTGCTTGCTTATCAGTTGCCATAAAGTTCAATGAGAAGTCAGCACTTTCCTTGAATGAAATTCAGGTAATTAGTTATATTTTTTTTATTAGCAAGAAATAATAAAATTAAATAGGTCAATTTTAAGGTGATCCAACCTTTATATAAAATAAAAAAGTTTAAAGAGTATCTTTCTAAATACACATTAAAATCCAAATAAAACCTTCTACTCTCTATCTCAACTCTACCAACTAAAGAAAAACCAGAAAGATCAAGAATCAACCTTTATACTGGTGTATGAGGCTCAGACACTCCTCTTAAATGGTGTGTCTGTGTTGGACACGCGTATCGGACACCGACACTCGTAGGACACATATTATTGAAGTGTCCAATTCAAAAAGTCTTTGTTGGATTTCTGACAATTTTAACACGGTTCTAACACAATTTTAAAAAAGAAAAATACATTAATAGATATTGTTTGTGTTCGTGTCGTATCAATGTATGTGTTACATAGATAGTGACATTAATGGATTAATTCTCATTACATCAATCATGTTGTCATTTCTTATAAAATGTTAGAAAGTATAATGTTTGAGATCATTATGAATTAGAGATCATTTCATACTATATAACTAGATTCAAATTTCAAAAAACAAATTTTATAAGGTTGAGTTAGGGTTTATGTTGACTTTTTAATATGTGATAGAAAAGGAAAAAACATTTCAAATATAACAAGCTAAAAATCTATTTAAATAGACACTTTCTTCAAATAGTTATAACTACAAATTCTTTTGTAACTATATATCAAAAGGTCCTCTTAAATAAAGAAAGTTGTTTATGGAGGAAAAGTGAACACATATACTAAGTAGTAATATTATATGAATAGTGATAAAGAGAAAGAGTGTTGTGGGTTTGTGTTGAAGGTGGAGGGCTTGAATTACTCATTCCAATCAAGTGTAATTTTGAAAATGGAGCTGATCCTGTTGAAGGCATTGGGGTGGCACCTTAACTCTGTCACAACTTATTCTTTTGTGGAAATGCTGGATATTCATTTCTTCCAATCTCATCTTTATCAGAAGCTCATTTCACCAGCCACTCAACTCCTTCTCCAAGCTACTTTAGGTATGTGTGAAAACCCTTATATTTTTAGTTTCATCATTTGTTAATAATTATAAAATAAACACTTTATTTTTTATTTTTAAGGTTTATTTTTTAAAAAATAGTGAAAATAAGATGAAGTTATTTTTAATGCTTTTTATAAACATTTGAAAATAAAAATAATTCATTTTTATAAGGATTAGTATTTTTAATAGCAGTTTGGAAAGTGTTAGATGTTCCTGCTTTCGTAAGGGTTCAATTATCCTTTAAATGGTTCATATGTATATAATTTTTATTGCTGATAAAAAAAATATTTAAATCAAAATTAAAAAATATATTCAAAAAAATTTTCCACATTAATTTTGTACACTTATGTATACTTTTTAAGTGGAATGTGATGAGTGGATAATAGAAAATGAAAAGAAAAAAAAATAAAGATAGGTGTGGTTTTATAATATAGGGTGTAGGTTATATAGTGCAATGTTGATAATTAATAAGATTACAATGTTAGAATTCATGTAAAAAATTTAGGACTGAAGATAAACAGAACCAATTACAACATAATTTAAAACTTGATTTGATAATTGACCAATTTGATTATTTAGTTTATGCTTTTTTTAAGGTTAACAATGAACAAATCAACCCAACTATAGTTGAAAAATTAATTAAAAAATTGATTCATTTAGACTTTGTTATTCACAACAAAGGGATCAACAACATCTATAAACTTGTAATTAAAAGTGGATGTGTTGCAGATCAGAAAATGGTGGAATTCAGGCCAAGCACTGTTGCCATATCTGCACTGTGGTGCAGTCTAGACCAGTTATATCCACCAACAGCAGATAGTTACATTGCTTATATTCTCAGACTCTTGAGCCAAACTCAGAAGGTAAAATAATCTAACAGGGATTCATAGTTATGCTTTAATTTGTACTTTTTTTTATAGATTTACACTTTCAGATTTCATGTTGGTGTTTATCTTTTTGCAGGATGATATCATCAAGTGTCATGAGTTGATGCAAAGACAAGCTCCAGTGTGCTGTGAAAATCACCACCATTGCCCTTTAAGCCCAACAACAGTACTGTTGAACACATGAACTTGCATTTAACATGGCTAAATCACTGTCTTCTTCTTTTATTTCTCATTTCCAAACACATCATTGTTCGATTTTATGAAATGTTTCAATGGTCATATATACTACCAGTGTACTAAATTAATCATGGCATTTATCACTTTTAAGCCATTTTAAATGAATAAATTTATTATGTAAACCATTTCTCATGAATGTGTTTCAAAGTTTATACTATCCATGCACAATTTCTTCTTTTTTTTCTCTTTACCATAACATGTTTCTAAGTTTATGCTTGTGATATTTCCAAAAGTATATGTTTTGTTAATCAATAATATAAATAAATAGATAAAAATTATTTTAAAAGTGATTCAACTTATATAGTATAGAAACAAATAATCATTCCTCTTATATAGTCTCACCCACCTATATAGTAGTTAGGTTGGAACAAACATGGTGGAGATAACATCTAAAAGAATAAGAAAAAATTTAAAAAAGTTCATACAATTGAAAAAATATTTAGTTTCACTAACAACCAACACAAACCTAATAAATAAATGAATAAAAAGAACAGATATAGAATAATCAAAATCACATCTAGCATAATGAACAGTAAACTAACAACAATCCTGCATAAAACAAGTTAAAATTTCTATAATAAAAACTTCTCCATAATTATTCAAGCTCACTAGTATACAGAGAATAATAACATTGGTGTAATGCAAACTCAGAAATATGATATAAAAGAACACTAAAGAGCAATACAATTGAATACAAACATTCATATTATTTCCTCCCTATGAACTTGCTCCAGGTAAGAAAAATGCCCTGGAAAGAGTCAAGTGATAGTTACCATTATACATGGCCAACATCTCAACAGCTTCTGCATATCATAACAGCACAGAAAAGAGATGTTGCTTGGTTGAGGGAGCATATTAGCTTCAAAAGTGAACTAAGTTCTAAATACAAAGTTATGCTTTTAGTGGCAATTCTTTGTAAGTGTAATGGACCCCTTTATCTCCATTAACCACATGCCCACTCCCTCTCAATACCCTGCATTATATCCATCAAATATTCAAATGGGGAAAAAGTTGGATGATGTAATGTAACTATAAGCCTAGATTGCTACTTTGATTCACAAGTTAAAAAGTACTAGGTTTCTTGAACATACTTTTTCACATCATTCATTGAAACTATAAAAGAAAAGAGCTCAGATTTTCATACCATCTGTTTGTCAACAAACCCTCTACTCCCACAGGACCTCGTGCATGAATTCGACTTGTGCTAATTCCAACCTGTTCAATAATTAGTGGAACCAGACCAAATGAGAAAATAAAGTCATTGTTACTGATAGCAATGAGTTTTGTAGAAGATCATTACCTCTGCACCAAGCCCAAATCGTGCTCCATCACAAAATCGTGTACTTGCATTGTGGAAAACAGCAGCACTGTTTGTACATAAGGCAAAGTTACATATGTTCCATAATAAGTATCAGGAAGAAACAAGAGTTATTCATAGTCAAGTTGTAAGAGTTGTTAATTAAGGAAACATGTGGTGGCATCATGTAGGAAGAAAGTGAGATGAAAGAAAATACTTTTTGTACACAAAAGTAGATGGTTGCATAACAATGATCTATGGATTGATTTGAGGGGAATGGTAAAGTAATGTTTATGAAATGGAATAATTTGTTGAAGATAAACTAATGCTAAATCATACTTGATAACTCAAATCTTGTGAGTTAGAAGAGTGTAAATATCAATTGAAAAGAGACATTATTAAGACTTTAAGCTAGAGTTTAAGATGAGATTTAGTAATGTGGTAGTAACAAACAATGATAACAGTAAAAGTTGTGGTGACTGTGACTGAGAAACCAAGCCTTTTCTTTCTAAGTGGGCTCAACAAGTAAGAGTGTCACCAAACGAGAAAAAATTGGGGCAAGAAAATTAGTCCTTAGTAGATAAAGTCAACAAACACAAGTAGGTAGTCAAATTTCTAGACATACCTGTCAACTTGACTTATGAAAGTCTCAGCAACTTCACAATCTTCTGTAACAATGCATTCAGTATGAGCACTGCAAAAACAACAATGAAAGTAAGAAAAATTTGAACACAATTGTTGTTAATGACAAGAGAATGGAATGGAAATTATTTGGAGGAACTTAACATGCCTTCCATGTTGATTTATGTGGTCAATGGCAGCAAATACATCTTCTACAATTTCAACTGTGCAAGCAAGTGAACTATACTCATGATGAAAAGAGCTTGTTTCATCAATGTTTAGTAAGTCACTAGCTTGTGGTCCACCGTACAGTTTAACACCTGCAGTCCATTTTGTCCTTGTTTAGACAAGTCTTTTCTGATTGTGAAGAAAAATATGATGCATATTACTTACACCATTTATTAAGAAAAGAAGTTTGAGAGGTTTAAGCATGACAACAAAATAAATAGATCTGTTTTTGTACATATTAGATTGGTAAACTCCAAAACCATAGCTCATATTAAACAATCCCCTTCCATATTTTCATAAAAATGGTTTCAACTTCTTGTCTTGCTTTTCTTGTAAGATTTTTATTTCTCTTAACTTAAATAACCCATAATATGTATTACACATGATTTTTCTTTGAAAAACTTGTTTCAAGATAAACATTTTCTCTGTTCTTTTGAACTCACTTCTAGAATTCCCAAGACTAATATCATTCTCTGCATTGTGATTATTTTTTCCTTCCCTTAACATCCACATCTTACTTCTGATTCATTAGTATATCATGAAACTAACATAACAAAATCTCTTCCCGTCCCATGAAGGGAATTGTTAAAAATTCCAAACAGAATGGAATCTTCAAGTAGACCAATGTTGTTTGTCATAAACCATTTGCAATTAAAGTGATACCTTCACGTCGGAGTTCAAGGACAAGCTCATTAAGTCCACCATTTTTTGATAGATCCTTGTGTACAAGAAGAGTTTCCTAAGAATACCATAACAGTAATATTTTGATGAGCATAATCTATAAATTCCAATCACACCATACATACCAATTTAGTATATGAACATGTTTTACTGAGTAAATTGTACAGGATGTGTAAATGTTACCATTGCATTGCAGGCTGCAGGATAATCAGTCTTTGCATCTCTAACAATCTGTTTTGCCATACCAATATTAGCTGATTTGTCGACATATACATGACAAATTCCATCTGCATCACAAAAATAATAATTTCAACAAAATATTTATTTAAGAAATAGGAAAATTATATGGAAGAACATTACCAGCATGTCCAAGAACAGGAATTTTTGTTGATTCCTTGATTTGAGAAACAAGTTTATTACTGCCTCTTGGGACCACAAGATCTATCACATCATCAAGCTGAGGTAGAGTATGTTAGTGCCAAATAATTGAAGAGAAATAATTTTGAGGGATTTTATTAGAAGTATCCAACCTTAAGTAGGTATGGAATTTCATCTCTTGAATTCACAAGCCCAATAAGTTTGTCACCTACAGTATTTGGAATCACCGAAGTAATGACCTACAATAAACACAGATATGAAAGATAGAATCATGCATAATTAAAATGATGACAAAGAAACAACAATCAATTCTGATGCAGATTAATCTTATAAAACAATTGTCTCAACCAAAATCAATACATAGTATAAACCTTGTGCAAGATTGCATTTGATCTTCTGGCTTCCTTTCCACCTTTAAGCAGTAAACCATTCCCACTTTGAATTGCCAATGCAGCTATCTGTTAATCCATTTATCCATACCACTAAAAGATCAACATCCAAAACTAAACTTCCAAACAACATACATAAAAGTACAGTCAAAAGATTGAACAAACCAAAATTACTTGTCATAGTTGATGTTATAGTGAAACAACACTCAACTCATATTAAATTGATAATTTGTAATCATGCTCAAATCTTTGTCCTTCAACATAATTTGTTGAGGATGGAAGGAAGATAAGAAGGAATAACAATCTTAAAATAACCTGAACAAGGGCATCAGGTCGAGACTCGAATATAACCAGAAGGACTCCCAAAGGACAAGAAATTTTCTCCAGGACTAGCTTATCTGCTATCTGAACAAAGGGACCAACAATTCTCATTGTCAGAACAGAACATAAAGTTTAATAACACATAGTTCATTTTTCACTCAAAGCAATGGTTATAATGTGTTCTTAAATCAAGACTAGTGAACATATATTACATAATCCATTCTAGAATTTGTTACTTTACCAAATACAAGAAACATGTAAAAAGAGTTGAATATTTCAACGTGGTGTCACAAATATCAAACATTACTTATAGGCTACTCATTTGCAATACACTATAACTCATTGGTGACTGCAAAAAAAGAATAAAAAATTAGGAGGGTAAAAGAAAAATAATGTTTGACCTCTGTTTTTTTTAAAGTTTGACCAATTGGTTCTTCCATAGCTGCCAAAATGCGCACAGACTTTGCAAGCTTAGAGATCTGTAAAGTACAAAGATAGAGGTCAGATTAAAACATGTTTAGAAAAAAAAAAAACTTCATAAGAGTTGCTTTGGAACATGAGAAATCAGTGTTTGACAATAACAACAAAGAAAATCATGCATGTTATCCTTCACTATTCAACTACAGTACGGAATCAATTAAACTCTTGCCTTCTCAGGCTTCAGGGTTAAACGTGATATCAAGGAATTTTCATATCCAGCAATCACAGCTTCAGCAACATCAGCTTCATTCTCAAGACTTATTAGACTTGCATTTTTCTCCAATGCATCAGCAATTGCCAATAATATTTTACTTCTTTCTTCATATTTGAGGATCTGGCACAAAAAACATCAATATAATTCTGACAGCTACCCTGATTCAATGTATTGTGTCGAGAAGTAATAACTGTAGTAGTACCAATATCAGAAGTAATATATAGTAGAAATAGTAGTACAAATCACTATGTAAAACATTTAATATGGTGGAAGTAAGGTAATCATATAAGAGTAATCAATTTTATTATTTATTATTTATAATAAGCCTTAAATTGGTCCTTCAAAGAATCTAGCAACAATTCATATCACCACTTTAGAGCTTACAAGGATGATATAACAACACCTTTAGTATTTGATGGAAACTGGAATAAAAATCTTTAGAAAAAAATGTTGAAATGCGATTTTTTGAAGACCAATTTAGAAATTACTCACTCAACATGCAACTGTGATTACCTGAAGTCGTCTAGAACTCTCACGTGCTGAAACTGCCATTTCACGTGCACTCACTTCCTTTATATTACTCCATAAATGAGCATCTTTATGAAAGACAGTACCTATTCTTTCCCCTTGAAGAACACGTATGATGTTGTTTGTAGCATAGCCACTTCAAGAGAGGTTAAAGTATAATACAAAGTTAGTCAAATGCAAAATCCTAATGTAGTATACTTGCAGTTATGCTTTACCTCCAAATTATTAGTCACAAATCACAACACAAATTAGAATCCTTTTCATTCTCTCTTGATCTATTTTCAAAATAATAGATACTTCAAGTAAATAACAAAGTTAAATTTTTTCTTCTTTTTTTCCATGAGGCATCATAAATAGCATGACAGAAACAAGCATTTTATTTATTTTAAACTGATGAATTGCATTAGATATTCTCTGTACTCTAACATAATGGAATATATATCTACATTACCTTATCTGCTCATATGATATCCATATTTTAGATGTTATATCAAAAGGGGGAAAGGCACGTACCAATTGATTCTCTTTCACAACAAAGAAAAAAGAAGAATCCTTTGCAAACCACTTCACAAAAGAATCTAATTCAAACCATTCTTTTTGGATGTTGACTTCATGGTTTAAAAATTTAGCATAAGTGGGTGCCTCCCAATGAAGCAGTTTATGTAAAGGTACAAAAAAGTGAAACTAAAAATAGTTATCTTTGGTGAAAGCATCTTGCTATATGGCTAAAAAAGCACAACACAAAAATGTAAGGTACCTAGTTATAATGACAGGGATACCAGCATGAGCAGCACAAACAGCAGCATTAACTTTAGCAGTCATACCCCCTCTGCCCAATCTTGACTTGTCTCCAAAAGTAATTTCTCCTTGATGTTTCTCCTTTACATATGTATGGATCAATTTTGAGTTTGGGTCACTTGGAGGACCACTGTAAAGGCCCTCAACATCACTCAATAAAACAAGGAGATCAGCCTTAAGTTCTAAGGCTAATAGTCCAGCCAAACTGTCATTGTCCCAGAAAATACCAGAAGAATCCTGCACAAAGTGCTTGCAATTTAAGATAATAAGATCAGATTTTTCAAATTCATCCATCATATAGCCAAACCCACCTAGTGGCACATGGCTTCTTTTGCTTTTGTTAGTCAAATTAACATATTGGCGCAACAAACTAAGATAGTCATCATCAAAAGCAAAAACTAAACAATTTCAGAATAAAAAGTAGAGATAACTCAAATGACACAGTGGAAGAAAAACAGCCTACCTCATATGGTGCTTTCCTAGTACTAACAGCATCATTTTCATTAAAAATGGGGATAACCCTTAAATCTAACAACGAGTTCACTGTGTCTGAAAGTTGTTTTCTGAAGCCAGCATCCCTAAAAAATCCATCATTCACAAGAAGTTGGGAAGAAGTCACATCAAGCTGCACCAAGAAAAAATCTCATATCAGCATCAACATGGAGAAAACAACAAAATCATTTGCAAATTAGTAACTAAAGAAAAGAAAACACTTATATTGGATTGGAATAATAATGAATAATCAACTCAGTTTTGTGGCAACCTGGCTGAACATGGTATCATAGAGAGCCATGAGACTACTTTGCCCAACAGCTGCACATGCTTTTCCATCAAGCTCACCTTGTGGTTTTTGAAGATCAGAAAAACTGTATCACAAGCACAAAATTTCTTTCAGGTTAATCATTCTCACCTTCAATTAATGGAAAATAAACAAGTTTTCATTAACAGCTTCAATCTTATCCGGTTTCAATCTTAATCACACAAATGGGTCTAAAACTTCTAGTGATAAACATGCTATAGCAGGGTATAAAACACTAATGTACTTTGATCATGAAGACAAATCTCATTCTTTTCAAATTGGTGTAATCAAAGTGTGAAATCCATTATATACAATGATCATAAAAGATAAATGATAGGAACCTGCTATTTGCCAATTTGCGATATCTAAGTCTTTGCCTGCCAAGGCCAACAGCACCTGAAGTTACCAGTATGACTTCAAATCCTTGAGAGCTAAGTTCTTTAAGCTGCCACAATTTCATTGGAAACACAAATTTCAGTCACATATACACAAAATACATTACAATTAAGATATGTAATCCTAAAATTTTCTTTTCTATACCTGCTCACAAAGTGCTCCAATTCTACCTAGTGCTAATCTTCCATCACTTCTAGTAACAACAGCTGTTCCAACCTTCAATAAAAATGATGCAGCAAACAAATGTGTTAATAACAGAATTACAAATGGAAAGAAACTTGAGAAAAATAACATATACTTAATGCAGTCACTCCTTTAATTCAACTAAAGTGTCTTTTAAAAATAAAAATGTGATAAAATTCTATGTTCCAAAGTAGATAATACTTTAATGCACTCTTCTAATGATTTTTCAATTAAATTTTTAATTTTAACATAATACAAAAAGAAAAAATATAGAACAGATATAGTTTTAGTGATATAGGTATTAGCATTCTTGCATTTTCTAGATAAAAAAGGACCTACCTTTTTCTTTAATATTTTTATTATTTTTCTATTTTGTTATTTACCATTTTAAATTTTATATCATGTTGATTTATAATAATCTATTTGAAAATAAAGATTATTTATTAAATTTTACCTATTCAAAATATTTAATATATTGTTTAAGGGATTGACAACTTGAAATTTAAAGCATAGTACTATCTTTTCCTGATACAATATATATATATATATATATATATATTCTCAAGGTTTTAGATTTAAATACACTCTTCTAAACTTAATAGAAGCAAACTAAATATTGGTACGCGTCAAAACCACTTTTAAAACATTGATATAATCTTTTTTTTAACATAGTTAATATAGTTTTTTTCTTAATAAATTATGACTAACTATAATTACAAATATACTTGTATAATAGAATGAACCTAACAACAAATATTTGTATTCTTATTTAAGAAAAAAGAGTTTAATTTATCTCTCAATCATAATATATATTAATTAGTGTTTTAATATATCAATGATGTAGTTATTTCAAAACATATGATTGCAAAAATTATTAATTTTTTATTTATGATATTGTTATAAATTATTCATCATAATATATATTAGTTAGTGTTTCAATATATTAACGATCTAGTTAATATTTCAAAATATATGATTGCAAAAAATATAATTTTTTATTTTATTTATGATATTGTTATAATACTTTTTGTGGTTCCGTCTCTGTTCAGAACACACTTCACACCATTCATGAGAACGAGTTAGGTGACTCAGTGAGTGAGTTCAACGAGTGGGAGAAAAAGAGTAGATAAATAGGTGTCAGAGTTGAGATGCAGAGGGTCTGCCACGTGTAAAACTAAGCTTTGTGGGCCCTACAAATCACGATATTATTGTTGTTTAATCTCACACCACTAAACAATTAGGGGTCACTATCAATTCATGGGTTTGCAAAACAATTAAAAAATTAAAAAATAGCACTAATTAATATATAAAAAAACAAAAAATATATTTGGTACAAAAGAAACCTTTCTAAAATATTAGTAAAAAAAATAATGTAAATTTAATAATTCTTCTATTTGAGTTAAATTGAGGAACCCTAAACCGAAAAAACCTAAATTAAAGTCATGCTTAAAAAAGAATATGAAGTGAAAATAAAAATAAATAAATATATATATATATATATATATATATATATATAAGTGATCAACATTGAAAAAACAAATATGAATTTCAAATTTTTGCTTTTTTTGATATAGAAATTAAATATTAGATCTTAATTAATGAATTTATTTATAATCGTCTAAAATTTTAAATTTTTTGTACCTTTTCACAAAAAAACAATTAATTTTTTACTTTTAATTTCAAAGCTTCAATTTAAAATTATTTATCTCTTTTTAAAATTAAGCAATTTATTTTGATAAAACTGCTCCTTAAATACCACTTATTTACTTCAATTCTAACACTATTAATATTTTGTTACTTTTAATATAATCTTTAAACAAAAAGTTAAAACTTGATCAAAACCCTAAAAGTATCACTGTTTAAAAAATATTTTAATTTATAAATATAAAATATATTATAAATAATGTAAACACACATATTTTTATACCATCTTAAAACAATAATTTTACTGCTTAATTTGTGTTCACTAGATTAGCTTAATAACATTCATCTAAAAAATAATTTTTCAACTTTGAATAGAGTTTTCAACAACCAATTATCTTATATTTTCCATTTTTCTTAAACATGAGCTAACTATGTTCAAAATTAAAAATATTTTTGAAACTAATTTTAATTTTTTTTGTTTGTCTAAAGAATGTGAGGTTGAAGAACCTCTAAACTTAATAGTTTTGGGTAAGGTTGCTAATAGTGTCATGAAAAGATTGAGAAAATCCATCACCAACCTTACACAATAATTTTATGAAATGATTTATAATAATGTCTACCAAAGCTTATTTTAGATAACTTTAAAGATTGAGACTTTCAAAATGTTAAATTTAGAACTCATCATTCATTTTCTTTTATTAGATTAGAAACAAGTAAGCATGTGAATAATTTTTTTTTATCTTAGTTTTTTTTTTGCATTAAAAAGAAAAAAGAAATTGGAAAGATAAAAGAAGAGGACTCAAAGTATACCATGTTACCATTCTATTCTTTATTTATGTGTTTGGAAAGGTTGTGCTTTATTTAATTTAATTGTAAATAAAAATTATATTATCTTTTCTTTGATATTTGATGGGGATAAAATTTATATTTAGCAGGAGATAGAATTTACCTCCACACAAAATTTATTAAATAAAGAAATCAAAGTAAAAAAACATGATATAAAGAAAATTCAATGAAAATATACATTTTCTTCTGTTTTTATTAGACTATCAAATAAGTTCAAATTATTTTAACAATTTAAAAAAAATGTAAACAAAAACAAACATATATGTATATATTATTATCCTATTCCTAATTTAAAATAATATCGGATATTAGTTATAGTATTATTTGTAAGTAGCAAAATAGGTTTTTTAAAAAAAATACTTATTTGCTTTTTATTTTATTTTAACTCAAATCAAAACAAAATATTAAAAAATAGAGTCCTCAGTCAGAGAGACACATCACATGTGCAACTGAAAATTTAATTGAAATTAAAAGGAATCAAGTTCTTCATTAAAACTTTTACTTTATTATTGAACAAAGTAATAATAACACACCTTATTCTTCAATGATGCCATTTTTTAAATTTTTTACAAATAATCATATCACTCCATACACATAACAAATGACCTTTCTAAAAACTGTCATGTTCATAAGAAAAATCATAAATAATTATGAAAATTCACTCGAAAATCAAGTAAAAACAAAATCACCACACCCATTAACTTTATGCCACAGATAAAGTCATAGCATTTTGATTGTTGAAAAAAAAATTGATGTTTGAAAAAAGAAACATAAAATTATAAAAAGGGTTTCGTTTCCCCTCAGTTTTTTTTTCCTCTGTTTATCTTGGTTCATCCATGTTTTAGCCTTGATGCAGAGAAGAAAAAAAACCCAGAAATCTAAATTCTGGGATCCTTTATTTGTGTTATTTTTTACGTATTATTTTCACTTTTAATCACAAAGTCACCATTTTCAGCTTTTTCCAATATTAAAAAATTTGCACACAAAACAGAGCAATTTATAGAAAACAAGAAGCAGGGTGAAAACATTGTCACAAGGAAAAAACCCTTTGATGTTTTCCTCTGGTTTTTATATAATTTATTATTCTTGGTACACTCTGTTTGAAGAATGAGATCAATGAATGCATGAAAGAAACAGAGATACCTAAAATAAGAACACGATATATGATAAAGAAAAATAAGAAATATTAATAATTTTTTTCATAACAACATCTGAAAAGAGAAAATCTTTGAGAAATTCTTATACTGGGAAATAGTTTATGTTTTTGAAATCATAATATATGAAGAAAAACAGAGTGAAAATGGAAAAAAAGAGTACCTTTACAATGAGACGCTTGACCTTGGAGAGAAAAACTCTGGAAGGATCGATGTTGCCGGAGAAGTGAGTTTGGAAGAGCGAGTTGAGGTGAGTTAACGCGGTTCCATTGACGTGGGGTATTTCAGAGGGTTTGGTTTTGTGGCCATTTTGCAGAAGTTCCATTGTTATTCTGAGAGTGAAATGAGAAACAGAGATCAAAGAAGAAGAAAACAGAGATGTGAAGTTTTCTGTTCAAATGATAAGGGCTTTTAAAGGCATGCACAGGGTTTTCGTGATTTTTTTTATTTATTTTTTATTTTATTTTACTTTTTGTTTATATTTTGAAATATTTTTCTAAATTTAGTAACCACCAAAATTTCCTACTAATACGGCATCTTCATTGACTTGGGAGTTTTTTTGCCAATTGGAGTTGAGTGTATCACAAGAAGTTTATCTTTTATGATATCATTTTAATTTTTATTAGATGTTTATAACTATAAATTATTTGGGATATTATTTTTTTTAGGGTTAACTTGGAGATATTTATTTATTTATTTTGAGTTAAAAAGAATTACCAATATATGAAATAATAATGAAGATTTTGCATTGTAAAATTAATTAACTATTATAATTATCAATAAAGCTATCAAGGAGATGATAGTGACTCTACATAAATATTTTTTTGATGTGAAGACGTTGTAACCCTTTATGAAGAAAAGAATGATGTAAATATAATAAGTAAATGACAATACTTCAAAAGGAAAAAAAAATGCTTGATGGAAGATAACTAGAAAAATAGGCAAAGTGACAAATGCGAAAATTGGTGAAAAGGAATTAGGGATTTTACTTTGTGTTGTTTTATTATTCAATATCAAATAATTAATATTATTTTTTAAAAATAAAATATTAGTTTTATAAAATTTAAATAGAGTTTATAGATTACTTTGATTTTTTTTATTAATTTATCATTCATTTTCTCTTAGTTGTCTCTAAAAATTATTATTTATAATTATTTTGATAAAGGGTTTACGATAATTGAAAAATAACTTCGTGAGAATAATGCAAACAATATTAATATTTTTTATTTTTATATTGATTTATCTTGAGTTATATTTAGTCTTTTTAAAGAGTAAATGTTCTTGTTAATAAGATTGTTTATACTTAATTAGACTGTCATTTTTAGTTCATTCAAATATAAAAAAAGAAAAGTCAATTTGTTAATTCCTTCATCATCTCCTTAAACAAAGACAATTTCACTCAGTGAGTAAGTACATTTTTACCATACAACAAAAGTTGTTTAAATGTTACGAAAATTTAGTAAATGATTTTTTTTATCTAAATACTCACAAATTTTAGATTTTTTTTCATGCATCATAACTTATTCACATAGAATCACAAATGTGACATTAGTCTTTTCTATGTGGAATGACTTCTATACATAGACCTTTAATTAAGGATCGTTGTAGCTTATGTGTTTGCTCTTGTGTCCTTCTCTCAGTGTTTTCCAAAACACGATGACCTTTACTGATAAGAGTCTAGTTATGATTTAGCTTGATTTAGGACAAGAACTTAATTTGCTTTATATTTTCATGAATTTTGGATTACTTATTTCCTTTTTTTCCTTCCAATGTTTGCACCTCACCTTATTGTGCTTAATAAGTTAAAATACAAAATTACTCTTTGCACGTATTTTACACATGAAATAAAACAAAAATAAATTTATAATTTCTAAAATTTACTATGAAAATAATATTATACTCTACAAGTACTTATTTATTTAATATTTGTTTAAAATCTTCCTATCCATGCACTCATAATTTACATTAGCACCTTTTTCTGTAGCACTCAATGTTGTTAGGCACAAGACATCTTTCTCTCTACAATGAATCCCTTTGTAGCACTGACAATACCAAATTGATTATGAAATTCAGAAAGTTGGTCTAATGTGTTAGTATCATCTTTGCAATGCAGGAGTTAAATTGCATCTTCTAAAAATCACGTGTATTTTCATCTACTTTACATGTCCTTCTCGTTTGATTTTGTATTGTTTGTTGTGTATCTTGTACTTTTATTCTTATCTAAAACTTCATTTGACTTCCTTTAATGTGTTCCACTTGTCTTTATCTAGTTCTTCACTTGTGAAGTCTAGTGGTATTTCTTCTAATTTTGTCTTACTTTTTTCATAGTAAAATCATATATCCTATTTCACACTAACTAGCTTGATTAGAAAAGTCATAACAAGGTATTATTTGTTATCGTCAAAGTTATGGGTTGTCTATGACAAGACTCTTATAATTAGATTGTTTCCAATTCATTGAAAGTCCATCCATGTCTTAAAAATCTCATTTTTATTATGACAAAATATCATTTTGGTACAAAGGACAAAAAAATTGCTACTCACCATCTCTCTAGTTGTTGTTTATGAATTTTCTATTTCTCTTTGATATTCAAATTCCTTGGACTTAGTAGTGTGCTTAATTCTCAATGGTGAAGAAAGACCATTGATTGTCCATAAAGCATGAATGAGGCCGAAAAGCGATTTCATGCATATGAATTCTATGCAACCAGCAATAGGACTCAATGGCTGCAAAGTGCAGAGTTGAGGCTATAGTGAACTATTCCATCTTAATGCAAAAATAAGCTATAACAGTGGTTTATTGTTTTAGATAACCCCACGCGAGGAATCAACTTGGTTTTGCTAGAAGGAACAAAGAGTTTGAATAAACATAGCATTCGTAAATAATAGTTATTTACAAATACATGCAATCGACCTCTATTTAAGCATCACTTCATGTTGAAAGATATATCTATTGTGATAAACATCAATTCCCTGTGGATACAACAACCCTTAGTTGTACTACAATTGACTCGGTCTGCTTGTCGAGTAAAAAGAATTGGAATTTAAACAATCCCACGACCGTGTGCCATCTTCCTTTGAGTTTAGCTATTCAAATGAGTTTTTATTGATTTTTTTATTCTTGGAATCTTATAAGTGAGTGTAGTGCATTTCCTTTGAGTTTATATATTCAAATGAGCTTTTATTGATTTTTTATTCTTGGACTTTTATAAGTGAGTGTGGTGCATCAAGGCTTGAGCCCTTTTAGTATCTTGCAACCCCTTCTTGAGCTCTCTACCCCTACTATCATTGAAATGCAAATGATTACTCATGGAAGACTTAAGAATAATCAAATATTTTCCCAAAAGATTTTAAAGCCCAACAAGAGTGATAAAATGTTTTCACAAATATGTTTTCTATTTATATTTTCAAAAAACAAAGAAAACAAAACTAATATTTTTGGGTGGTAGTCACCTAAAGGTTCTAAAGAGAGATTAGCCCCAAGTAGACTCCTAGGAAAGAAAGGTAAGTTAGTAGGACTGCTTAAGTACTAAGTTTTTCTTAGAAATAGTGTTCCTTAGATAGTCTTCACAAAAGACCATTCGAGTAATTTCCAGAACAATTTTCAAAAACTACTAATTATGTGTGGGTGAAGATGCAAATGAACCTATTAAACCAAAGAAAGGTTTAAGATATACTAACAAGAAATAGAACTCTCCTAATACCATAAAGACCTATAAATCAATAACAATAAAAGAAGGAAAGAATTGAAATAGTAAAACAAAATAAATGCAGCTGAAAGTAAAGTAGACCTTACTAATAAAAGTGCAAGAGCCAATTGACACACTTCTAATATAAAACGAATTTAATAAACAATTGTTCATTAATTTTCTAAGAGGCATTTTTCCAAACACTTTACAAGGCTAGAAAATTAAATGCAAGAAAACATAGACTTCAAAAGTTCCGTGGTATAAACCAACTCAAATTTGTCACTTTTTCTTGAATCTCTTTGTATGTCTCTTGGTGTGCTTTGCATCCAAACTGCTCAGGTCCTCTTTGGCCTGTCTTTATCCCTTGATAACACTCTAATAGTCACAAAAAATCCCCAAAAACAGCAGCTGAAAAGTTGGTTCAATTTCTTCCAATTATGTATCACACCTTTCTCCAATAATTCCAAGAAAGAGAACTAAAAAAAGGCTAATTTGAAAAGGCTATATTCTAAATACATATTTATATTTTGATATGACTGAAATGAAGTCCAAGAAATGACAAAAAAAATTAAAGCACAAGAAAAATGGACGACACAACCAAAGGAACCTAACAAAGACACTAGAGTAGATTAAAAAAAAATAACTAGATCAACATTTGGCAGATAACTGTTCTATAATTATGTAAAATGTTCTAGATATAATTTTTCTCTGAAATTTTAACCAGATACAGTTAACTTATCAAGAATCATGCTAAAAAAAATTCAACTCAAACCGATCACAGAATTATTTTTAAAAATTCAAAAACCGAGAGAAAACTGTTGTTGCTCAAACTCTGTTTTCAGCACTTAACATCCTTTTGATATTTATCATTATTTTCCTGTTTAGAATTAGGATATTCCTTTTTAACCCAAAATCAAGAACATATAAAAGAACCCAGATATAAAATTTAAAGCAATTTAAGCATGTATTCAGTTTCCAGTAATGTTTTTAATCAGAGCAAATTTACAAAAATCTGACAGCGAGAAAGAACCTTAAAGAATCCAAAGAAAATGAAAAAAACAATAAGACACGATATATTTTTATGATATTGAGACTTACTAATGATCTAATAGTAAGTATAAAACACAAACTTAAAAAGGAAAAAAGCACCAAAATCTTATACACTGTTTTTTATTAAAAGATATTTTCTCAAACAACTTGTGTGTATTCATTGAAACATCTAGTGAAACACATTGGAGACTCCACTAATCATAGAATTTTGAGGCAATTAAGAAAATAAAAGATAAAACAAAACTCATATTATAACTTGAAAACAAAACAAAACCAACAAATTAAAATGGATGAAAAACCCAAAACAGCAAAGAAACAAAATGGACAACACCTAACAAAAGAACTCTAAATGGGTTGATGATTATTCAATCCAATTAAAGAACTAACATGATTTGAACTGATTAACATAACAACAACAAGATTAAATGGTGGAAATGGAAACAAATAGAAGAAACAAGCCAAACATGGTTCAACCCACACAAAACACAAAGAAAAAACCAAAGAACTTATCTCTTTTTTATGCAACTGAATCTCTAATTACCAACGGATCGAGTTCTCCTTGGCTCCTTCTAAAGTTCTTCGGTGTGATGTGGATTTGTTGGAAGGAGAAGACATGACAGCATAAAATATGATCGAAATGGGTAAGAAATAGAATGTGTTTCGGAGTGTTGTAGGAGAATGGTGTTAAGACGGAGGTTAGACCAACCTTCAAGCTATTTCGAAGAGTGAGAGCAAGAGAAAAGAGAGACTTGAGAGAAATTCTAAAACCAAATAGGAAGAAATTCATTACAATATTCAAGTCTAAGAAATTTACAAGAGAAGCTCTCTATTTATAGATCCTTGGGTTTCTTAAGATGACTATTGAAGCCCTAAAAAACTCTCCATTCATGGAGTGACATGTGGCAGCTTCAAATCTCCTCCATTGGTGGATTGCAATGTGGCAATCCATGTCTTGAAGACACTCTATAATAGCATGAAGACAAATGGCATAAAGGAGAGGAAAATACATGGAAGAGGCGCGCCATGTGCATGCATCTGCTAGAAGTTGAATGGTTTACATTTGGAAAATGTAAGGAAGGAAGTGGTGTGTTCATGGATGCTTGTGTGGTGCCATGTTGGAGGCCATGTAGGTGTCCCCTCTTGATCTTCTAAGGCATAAAGTTCCCAGATTAAAATGACCCATAATATAGGGTCTGAAATCCTATACAGAAATTAAAGACTGAATTTAAAATCCTATATACTTTGTACAATTTTTACAAGGCTACAAAAGGAGAAATCTCTAGAAAATTAGCTTCTGATCAAAACTTCCTCTCTAATGAGCTTGATTGTCTTGGTGCCTAGGATGATCCTCCATCATTTATCCTTATAACTTTCAGAAAGTTTCTTTATGACTTTCTTTGGCTTTTCTTCTTTTTCTTTAAAACCTATCCCTCTTTATTATGTGGAGCTTTAATGTTACCTAGGAGAATGTTTAGAGATTTTTCACGTGCATCGGCTATGTAATTATTTTCCTTAGGGTAAAGTTTTCTTTTTCTGAACCTTTTACTGTATTGTGTGTGTTTGTGTGTGTGTATTAAAATGTACTAATATATTTCATAATCTAAATAACTCAAGAGAAACATTTATAGAAAAAGTCTAACAAAAGATAAATTTATGTAAATTATAATGTTTGAATTTCAAATTTGTTTATCCTCATTGAAAAATACAACTTCTAATTATGGTTCATCAAGAGATAAGTTAACAATCTCAAGAATTTCGTTGTCATCCAATGAAAAATCATCTATTGCAATATTCTACAATTTAGTTTCCTCTTCTTTGTATTTTGAGGATTTTCTTGAGAGAAGGCAAAGATTACTATAGACAAATACTAGATCCTCTAACCTTTTAGGTGTCATTTGATTTCTTTTCAGAGAATGGATAAAAAGAAGTAGGTACTCCAACTCCTTTCACAACAAGAAGAAGAATATGGTTTCCAAGTACCTTAAGAGCTATCTTCTGAAGTATTGGTGCATGACCTCCATGAACACTCAACATCAGAAAAATATTCTCTTCCACCTGAAAAGTTTGTGAACTCTATATTTATTTGTATCCTTACATTTGTATCATCAAAATAACTCTTAAAATATTTCTTCCTGTCATGAGTAAGTTTCACATCTATGGGGCAAGTTTTTGCGAATCTTTATTTAATGATTCACGACTATAAAATAATTTAACTATATAATGTTTTTTTTATCAACGCTATAAAATGTATTACCTTGAATTTAAAGAATGAGCAAGACAATGAAGAGATGTGACAATTTAGTCCAACGATTAATTAATATTGAGTTTACTACCTCAAAAAATTATGAGTGTTCAGCTTTTGTCTTTCTTTCATGTTGGTATATGACCCTTCTCACATTTTCAATCATTGAATCTCATATTTCATAAGCTAAATCAAGAGTAGCCTTATTTGTATATGTTTTTCTGAGAACATCATAAATAGGGGCAATAGAAGTAAGTATGTAATCAACCTCCATCCACCAATTATCAGTCAACAAAGTTTCTTTCATAAATTGTGCATTGTCCACGTTATCCTCTTTGTAAGAAGACCATTCATCACTAATAACCATAATTTTGAGTCCTTTTGTAGCATGATTATGGTTGAAAAATTCTTATTAAAGCAACAGAAAGAAACTTCAATGAGTTGAAGTTATTGAACATTGATAATCTCATAGAGTGTCCTACAATAAAGTTTTTAATAAAGGTAGCATCATCAGCAATTTGTTAGATCCAAGAACATTGTTTATAAGTATCATTATTTCTTTCAATAGTTTTTGCTCCACGAATACTTTTCAATGCAAGATTCAAGGTGTGCACTACACAAGGAGTTCAATAGTTTGAAGGAAATTCTAATTCTATAAGCATACCCACTGCCTTACATACATATGCATTATAAGTTATAATTTGTATTGCATTTTTCGGCCCAACCTCCATAATTGCATCTCTCATGTGTTTATCAATCAAATTAAGTGACTTTAAAAACATTGGTCCACTCTGAGTGATAGCCATAAAAATTATAAGTGTTCTTCTTTAAAGTCACTCCACCCATCATTTACAATTTTCACACCTTTTTAATTCCATGAGTTTCTTATACGTTGTAGAAGGTTTTCTACATGAACTTTTCCTTTGAAAGTAAATAACCTATTTGTTTATTATATGTTGGCGGTATATCAACTAAGATTAGAATTATTATAGTTACATAAGAAAATACACTGCTATAATAAAGACTTCTTGGTAAATCAAATGGTAGTCCTAAAGAATAAAACATTATTGTAATTTCACAATTAAGAATATCTCTCACATGAATATTGAAAGCAACTTGTAAAAAACTTTGAATTTTGGTAACATCATTATTTGTTTGATGTCCTTCATCAGATAAAGGTGGTAGAAGAACCTTTTTTTTTCTTTGAATTTTCTATTTTCAATGATATTTCATTGCCTAGTTTTTTAAACTCAACAAGTTTTGACGGGGTCACATTTGGACAAGTTCTAACTCGTCCCCCATAATTTTTAACAAATGATCTCTTAATCAAGTGTGAGACCCATTGAATGAAAAATCACACAGACTATATTTGATTTATATTATTTCCTCAATCGGGAGTTTTCTTAACTTTGAAACATTGAACCACCCAAGGTTCTACAAACCCTAGCTTTCCAAGAAAGTTAAGGTTTCTAGAAGCTCTTCATTTATGCCTCTAGGTTCCTAGGGTTAGGGTTTCATTTTATCCTATTTCTGACCCAAAATAGACGGTGCAAGAAGAGTCTTCTGATGTGCCTCTTCAATTTGTATTCTTCTAGCCATTGCTCCAGTCAAGGATCTAAATTTCTCTTTGTTAGGATTGAAAGACAATGTACTCATTTGTACTATTTTTATTTATATTTGTGAATATGTTTCATTCTTATCTAATTTGATATTGTACTTAATGCTTGTTAAATGAGGAATCATTATTATTGCCTTTAAAATGTGAATGATACTGGGAAATATTTCATTTTCGGAACCAAATCAAATTAATCAAGAACTTCAACTTCTAGGGATATTCTACTGCTCCAACATTAATGCAGAAATGAACTAGTGTAACTCAAGGGATTGATTATGTTAGTTTGCCTTTTACATAACCATGATTAAGGAATAAACTTGGTTTGGCCTTAAGGAGTGGAGGATTTGAAATGTACTACATCTATAATCATTGACAGTAGATGTGTTACAAATTCTATTTAATCTCAACACCTTATCATACTTGAACATTTTTCCCTTGTACACTTGTTTTTAGTTCTTATCCAACATTACTACTCAAATCATAAATCCTTTGATTTTAATGTATGCAATGATTTGTATTATAATTTACAAGAGGAATTTCAATTACTCTATTATCCTTTAGTCCATGTGGATACAACAATCCTTTATCAATTGTACTATAGTTGACTTGATCCACTTGCTGAGAGATAGAAAAAATCACCATCAATGGTATCCTTGAATTTAGGTACTTATGTCAATCATTCCACATGGTGATCCACTTTTTCATAATATTGAAACCAATATATATTCATTCTTCCTCTCATGTCATCATCTGTAGAAGTTTATCTAAGTTTAAAGAGTTCGTAAGAATACATTGGTGAAGCCCAAACTGTCTCATGATCCTATCATCTTGATGAAAATCCACTTTGGGAAAAACATATAAGTGGAACAATTGCACGACTAGTAGAAATGATGCCAATAGTGATCAAACCCTACACAATAACAAGTCCACAAAAACTTAAACATCTATGTTGTTAGGATCAATATGACAAAATGGAGAATAATATAATTAACTCATGGGTTTAGGAATGACCTCCTATAAGTGGTCAAATATGTTTCGTAGATGAAGTGCATATGTAGGTGTTCTTGTCCTTTGTGATAGACAACACCACCTTTGTTAAAATATAATTACTTAATTAACCAAAAAATATAAGTGTTGAATTCAAGTACATTGTGAAGGGCATAAAAAGTAACATATTCGCCAAATGAAAAGCCAAGACCAGCTTCAATATATTCAACAATTGTGGGAGAAATACATGTAATTTGATCCCAAATCCAGGATTGCAATAGTAACATGTAACCTCCAATATTTTTTTTAGTTGAAGTCAACATCATGATCTAGAGAATGATATAGACATTCCTAAAATAGTTACACCCCAATTGTAATTTAACACATAATTAAGTTTGATCAATAGATATAACATGTGATGGTTGATATAACAGGTTTATACTCATGGGTCAATCATATCCAAATGCGCATACCCAAATTGTTAACATCAAGATTGTAATCTTTCAACATGTTTGTGTTATAATCATAATAAAGACATATCATATGGAAAGTTGTGATCGAAAGTCATAGCAACAATATCCTAATATTATAGAAAAATGTGATTATTTATAAACTTTATGAAATAATTAATGAAATTAGGGTAAACAAAAAATAACAATTACATTCATAAATATAGAAAAAATACAAAATAATTTCAAAATGAAAATTTTAATTTATTAATGTTTTATTTTAGACTTGAACAAGTTTAATATTTTTAGTATTTCACCAAATTTTATTTGAAGTTATCAATATTACTATGTAATAATTAAACATATTTTTTTAAAAAAGTGATGTGTATATTCAGTTCATTTTTATGTACTTGCACTAATATGATACACCCCTATATGCTAAGATATATAAAAGAAAATTTTTAAAACATATACATCTGTTATATATATATATATATATATATATATATATATATATATATATTATTACTGTTATTGTTTTAAAAATGTAAACTAATATATACGTAAATAATCTTAATTAGTGTCGAACTACAAACTAAAACACCACTTGGTCAAACTACAAAACCAATTGAAAAATAAATTTTAAACAGATTAAATAATAGATTCAAATATAAAATAAGAATTTGACTGATAGGGGTTGAATATTGTTGTATTTTTATGAATATAGTAAAGAACTCCAATACAGAAACATACAGATTGTGTTACAGATTTCAAAATAGTGAAAACTATTTAAGGGTATAAATTATAGACGTTGACACTAACAAATAAATAAATTATTATTTTATTATTTTTATTTTTAATTTTAATTTAAAATATTATAATATTATTATAAAGGGTTGTTGAATGGTGTGTTATTTACTGTGTGCAGATACAACAAAACGTTTTTCATAAATTATTAAACAAATCAAAATGAAAGCTGTTATACCTAGGTTAAATTTCCAGCTTAATGAATAAGTGATGCAATGTGAAAACACATAAAAAATGATTATACAACTGCAATACCCAAAACTATTATAGTTGCATTTGAAGAATTAGAAGATGTAAGTGTAAGAGTTTTAGTTACAGTTTAGCAAGGTTTGATGGTGATGGAGAGCTTGAATGAAACCAGAGGCACATGGTGGGAGGGCTGTACCAACAGCACTATATACATGTATGGACATATGAGGGCCTTGAATTGCCACGTATAGTAATTGCAGCAGAGTTCACATGGGGACTTGAATTTGACTGAAAAATGAAGAAATGGTAGAGTGTAGGTCAAGATTCGTGTTCATGGCAGTTGAGACCTAATGCATGTGTTAGAGTGACTAAGAAAAGGCATGCACAGCAGGGATTCCTTCGGTTGTAGCTTTAGGGTGCAGAGATATAGATTTGGACTACAACTTTACTTTCACACTCCTAAACTTATATCAACAACATAAATCATCAAACTTTAGACCTTTGCAAGTCATGTTTCAGGATGTTGATGAATCTTCACAACTAGGTCAGTCATCTCAATGTACAAGACAAGGCCCCACCAAATCTCGAAAGAGTCTCAGTAGAGGGAGAACTGAACATGAACCAGAATATCAGTTGTTTTTCCTTCTAGTCTTATTACAAGACAAGTTAAGTAAATAAATTGGGCTTACTTTGAGCTTCAATTAGAAAAATAAGCTAGAAGAGGGTGTACTTAATTGGGCTTGTTCCAAATCTCGCTTTAACCTAGCTTCTAGAAACTCACCCATGTGTTTATCTTTGACCTAGATTTTATAGGACTCCCCCATGTGCTCATTATTGACCTAATTTCTAGAAGCTTGTAGTCATTTACACCCCTATACTTCCTCTCTTCCTCTCCAAGGCACTCATATCTATAAATAGGGTGTCTCCCCTCTCGTAAATCACACTTGAATTTGAATTAAGAAGAGAAACTTTGCTTGAGTAATTAGTGAGTTTTGTCTCCTAAGTTATTCTTGGGTCTTATCTTGAGAATAGTGCACCTCAAGTGGCGACTCCTCACCACTCATCTTGGAACCTCCCACCATTCCAAGTGGTGTGATGCCTTGCTCCATTTCCATAAGCTTTCACTTCTCTTCATCTTTTTGCTTTCTTATTTGCACAATTTCCATTCCTTTTTATATTCTTGTGTTCTTCCTTTCCTATTTGGTTTCCATCTTGTTTCTTTCCATTATATATTCTTTAATTCTGCACCTCATCATCATCAAATTATATAATTGTCTTTTTCTCTTTTCCCTCTAGAAGAGAATCTTCACACTTAACAACTTGGTTAAGTTCATGTCCAGTGACAATCTATATTCTGCTTAAACAAAAACTCAAAAACAAAGTGAAATCCATAACAATGTGCAATCCTAAAATCAACTCACATCACTTTTTGAGGATTTACTTATCAATCTACGAGAATGTCAACATTTTTTAGCAACTCCTATAGATTTTGCTTTTGACATGTACTCAAAACAGAACTCGATAGCTTCCTCTAAAATGTATCTTTCAAGAATGGAAAGTTTTGGATGACATTGATTCTTCATAAATCCCTTCAAAATCTGCATGCATCATTCAATTGGATACATCCATCGCATATACATTGGCCCACACAATTTGATTTCTCTTACGGGATGAACAACCAAATGCACCATGATATCAAAAAATGATGGAGGAAAAAACATCTCTAGTTGACACAAGATAAAAATAATTTCTTCTTCACGTTCTTCACGTTCATCCAACTTTTGAGGGTCAATCTCTTTACTACATATCAAATTGAAAAATGAACATAGTCGAGTTATTGTATGCCTAACCTTTTTTGGTAAATTCCACAAATAGCCAGTGGTGATAATTGTTGCATTAGAACGTGACAATCATGAGACTTTAAGCCAATTAGTTTCAAATCATGCATAGATACAAGACTCTTAAAATTTGAAGAGCAACTTTGTCATACCTTAACACCTTTAAGACATTCACAAAAAATTGTTTTCTCTTTCTTTGACAAAGTATAACACATTGCAAGAAAGTATGTACGTTTACCAACTTTTCATGGTGTCAATTCCTCTCGTATATTCATCTCAATCAAACCCAGTTGAGCATTCAAAACATCTTTCACTTTTACTTTAACGTTTCGAAGTGTTTCGATTAAGCTATCACACACATTTTTTTTACGTGTATTATATTTATATAGTGTCTCATGTCTAACTTAAACCAATACAAAAGATAAAAAAAACATTGATCTCTTCTTCCATATTTCAGTCACAGTTTGCTTCTTCTTCATTTTTCCAAAAATGACATTAACATTTTTTACCTTTTCATAAATTTGAAGGTCACTTAATAGAGTGGGACAAATGTCATGTTCTTGGTATCCGTTGAAAGTTTTTTTCAATCTACGATAGAGATGATATTTCGTTAGAAATCTACGATGCCGAAGATAAAATGTCTTCCTTCCATGTTTCAACTGCTCATATGACGTATTTTCTTCACATATTGAACATGCTCTATGACCTTTCACACTATAACCTAAAAAGTTTCCATATGTAGGGAAGTCATTGATATACACAATAACATTATATGCAATGGGAAAGATTCATTGTCAAACTCATCAAACACTTTAACCCCTTCATCCCACAATAATTTCAAATCTTCAGTCAATGGATTAAGATAAACATTTATGTAATTTCCAGGTTGTTTTGGACTAGAGATCATCAAAGATAACATCATGTATTTGCGCTTCATACACAAAGCAGGAGGTAACTTGTAAATCACTAACAAAACAAGCCATGAACTATGATTACTACTTAAATTTCCAAAAGGATTCATTCCATCAATAGTCATTCCAAGTCTTAAATTTCTTGATTCTTTTCCAAATTCAGGAAATTTTTTATCAACCTTCTTCAACTGCAAAGAATCAGCTAGATGACAAAGTATTCCATCGTGTTTCCTATCATTTGCATGCCACCTAAGATTTTTAGCGTCATTTGTATTCCGAAACAAACACTTAAGCCTTAGAATTATTGGAAGATACCAAATGACCTTGGTAGGAGAACCTTCCTTTGTGACTTCATCATTATATTCTTTTTGACCAACTTTAACCTTATAACATGATAAGCAACACATGGGACATCTTCTTAAATCTTCAAATTCATTCCTACATAAAATATAATTATTAGGACATGAATGTATTTTTTTTATATTTCATATCCATCTAACAAAGTATTTTTTTTTGCCTCGTAATTTTTGATTAGGTTGTGTATTTTCTTTTGGAAGCATTTGCTTCAGCAATTGAAGCAATTTTGTAAGGCTTTTGTCGGTCCATCCATTAATTTCCTTCAAATCCATCAACTTTAACATTGTTGATAATTGTGTAAGTTAGCTTAATCAAGATACAACAGAGTCTCTACATCATTAGAAATATTTTCGAACACCACTTTAGCAAAAGATTTTGCTCCCACATCACGAATGATGTCCTCTAATTTTTCGTTCATTGCCAAATCAATAAACTCCGGAGCTTCGTGCACACTTGGCAAGTGAATGAGTGTATTATTATATAAAAAAAATTAAATTGTTCGAGGAGAGTGAATTTGGCAAACGTTCTCTCTTATCTTATTTATAATGTTCCTTCTCGGCTGCTTGATTCAAGTTTATGATCTCTCGGTATAACGGAGAGTGGGTGAAAGTACCTGCAGGAACTCTTCAAAGTTTAAGTCAATTTAAAGTGTAGAATATCATTAATTATCTCTAACTATTAAAATAAATGTATTAATATTTATACTAATAGAACTTGTACTTATTGGGCCTGGCATCCCTTCTTCATTTCTACTTAGGCCGAATAAGTTTACCTTTTAATCTTATTATTATATATATATATATATAAAGTAATTTGATTAACATTATTTGAATTTAAAAATTTAATGTTGATTTTATGCGTTGATTCTGTCAATAATTTTAAGAATAATTATATAAAAGTGCCAATAGCTGAAACTAGTTTTTCTTAAATCGTATGGTTGAAAGATCAAGGTAAGTTACTTAATATCTAAAGGTTGAGAGGTCAATAATTATTCATGAATGCATTTGCAATTAAATCAATCTTATGTCATATTGTATGATCGAGAGGCCTACCAGTCCATAAACAAAATTAAATATCACATAATTGAATTATAAGGTGATATTCCTACTTAAGTTATATATATATATATATTATAAATTTTAAGATTTATCAAATATCTCTAATTGTGGGATTCCAATATTTATCAAATAAGGCTTACTAAAATGTTAATTAGATTATATATGTTCTTACCAAATTTGGCATTTGAACCTTTTGAGGTGTTGAATCCGAGTTGTTGGTTAAGTTTTATCTCTTCTTTGATGGATTGCGCAGATTTAACACTAAAATTGAGTGGAAATTTATCTACAAAAGACTCTCAGATACTCAAGTCAGTAAGAATATAAATATCAGAGTAGTAAGTGAGTATAAAATATGAGTTCAATCAAAAGTAGTCCCTAGACTTATATTCATATGCTATAAGGCCAATATATTTATTAATCGTCGGAGTTATAAGGATATCTCTTATTTTTTTAAGAAATCTTCTATTTATTACTATAGATGGTTAACAATAAAATAATGAATTTACCTTGCAGGTAATTTATATTTTTTTTTATTAAATATGAATTGGACTGAATTAGGCCTAGACTTGACCCGAATTTTTTAAACCAGGTAATACACTGTACATCTAAGTTATACAAATTAAAAAATTTCCTTGACATATAACATATAACATGTATAAAACATTATGATTATATAATTCCAGACCTTAAAAAAGTCGAAGATGAATATAATCAGAATTTAAAATCTAAAATTTTACATTTATAATGTCTAACGAAACTAGGGTGGCAAAAAGTGAGGCGGGTCGTATGGGTTGGCCCGCGGCCTGCTCAGAGAAATGTGGGATAGACTGTCTTTTCCAACTCGTTGACTTTCTTAGGCTAGTTCCACATAACCCGCAACCCACACGGATCAAGTGTGGGGCGGGAGGGACTGGCCCGCATGACCCACATAACTTAAAAATGTATAACTTTTTTCTACACTCCCATATTTTCTTAATGCAGCCGCATATTTTACATTCCAAAATTTTTAATAACATCTTATTACGTATGTCTTTCTTACTATGTCTTAGGAGAATAATATTATGAACCATTTATCTAATGCATCTAAATAAAAAAATTAAATTTATTCACAAATTCTATTTAAAAAAAATATTTTTATTAATTTTAGAAAAAATATTTCTTATGTAAGCTAGCATGCAAACTCGCAGGCCAATCCTTATGCATGAACCCGCATAATCTATACAGAACGGGTCAACCCAACCCGTATTTTGTGGATCAAATGCAAAACGAACATATGTAGGACGGACCAGCCTGCATTACCATCCCTAAACGAACCCTCGATTTAGTTTAGTTTCTTTCCGTTTTAAAAGCTATTTTAATAAAAGAAAAAACTTGTTTGATAACTAGTTTAAAAACTGTTTTAAAGATGAAAAAAAAGTAAGGATGAGAATGGTTTTTGCCTTGTTCTTTGATCATGAGAAAGAATGAAGCAAGTTTTGACTATAGATTAATAGATTAAAAAAGTAAGATTAAAAATAAAATAAAAAAACAATCAATTTTCATTTTTTAGTTTCTAAAAACAAAAATAACTAAAAGAATTTAAAACTATTAATTAATTTAAATTTTAAAATTAATAGTTGAACTCTTGATAACTATATCAATTTATAAGTTAATTTATAAATATTTTTAATAATAAAAATTAATTATTTTTATTTTTAAAACTAAATGCTATTTAATGATATTTTTCTTGTCACTATTTTATTAAAATCATCACCAAATAAATTTAAAAAACTTAAAACTGTTCTTAAAAACAATAAATATCATATCCATCATCAAGTAAAACTGTACCAGTCAAGTCAGCAGTCATTGATTAGTAGTACTGTTTATATATTATTATTTATTATTGTTGTTTATTATTATTCCTTGTACTTATACCTCACTATTCATATTATTATTATTTATTATTATTCCTTGTACTTATACCTCACTATTCATAATATTATTATTAAATAGTACTATAATATTTCACCGATTTTTCTAATGCACCAAACACGTTACTCTGTCACCTAAATTCATAAAAGTGGTGATCGATATTTTAACATTGAGGTGAGGATTTGCCACGTCTCATATAGTTTCTGAGCAAAACGACAAACCCTAGAGCGCATCATTGGTAGGTATAAAATCCGTTGGTATAACGGCAGAGCACCACCCCTCGTTAGATTCTCGCCACGTCACCGGTAGATGACGTAGGTACAGCGATTAACGGCGCAGAAAAAAAACGTTGTTGCAGAACACGTGATGTGTACGTTGTGTTTTGGCACTTTGCTTGCGTTCGATGCAGCCACGTGTTGGAGGATGTCGCTGTCGCTGTCGTGCGTGTGTCGCTGTCGTATTCACGAGGAGTGTGTCGTTTTGGGCTTTCCCAAAACGCAGAGCATCTTTGGGCAACACGAAGTGGGCGCTGATTTGAAGATTTTGAGTTCATCATTGGTTTTGTGTTTCGAATTGACCGTTTTGGAAGCCAAGGATTTCACGCCTCTTCCTCGCATGTTACAGAAACCCTAATTTTGTTGGAGATTAATCCACTTTGTTCCCAACATAATTTTCAATTAATTAAGATAATCATCACATGGATTTGCTTTGACTTTCTCCCTTACCTAATTAAACCAATTCAATCTTTCATTTTAATGTGTTTTGGGTGATTACACCTATCTTGAGATGTAAACACTTCTAGTCAAAAATATCATAACAAAAATAATCATTTAGAAAAGTTATATGATGAAACTTTTACATTTTAGCTCATACATGAGTTATTTAAAATTTATTAAACTCGATTTAATTATTTATAAATGTATTTATGGTTAATTTTTTTACCAACTTATAAATTATGGTTTGCACTTACTTGTGTACGTTAGTAGACGATTTGATAATTTCAACAAATTCTCCTTAGAATAGACTTTAACATTTGGTATGTATGCATTCAATTTAGTCTGTTATAAGGATTCATATGTGTTATCCTTTTGTACTGTTGGTAGAGATGGGTTAGACGGTAGGAGGTCTTGTTGGCTGATATGTAGATGGAAAGGTACTTTGTGAACATCATTTTATTGTATAAGGGTTGAACCACTCCTGAAGTGGTTTCATTTAATTTCATTGTTATTTGTTGATAAAAAAATAAGAAACTTGAAATAACTCTGATGTCATATTAAGAAGTAAACTTTAAACTTAAACTTAACTCAAATTCATAAAACCGGCTTATAAGGTGAGATTTATTCTCACTCATATTTTATTAAATGTCTTTGTCTCTAGTTGATGTGGAATCTCAAATAATTAGTTGAATTTGAGATAAGTTTGGTTTTTATCTTCTAGTTTTAAAATTGATAGTTTTTTAGTTTATGTAATTTGGGAAAAGTTTCTTTTAGTTCATCTAGATAGTATTCAAGATTTTGTTTACTTGATTAATGATTACGAATAGTTTATATTATAATTTACTCGATTTTGCATTTTTATCATATGTTTCTTTTGCTTTCAAAGTGTTCATTTAACACTTTTGAGTCAAGAGAATAAAACAAAAAAAAATTAATTTCAGGAACTATATATAAAATGATCAATTTTAATTTTAAAGAAAAAAACTTAACTCAAATTTAATGAACTAAAAGTAAATCTATTTAATATTTGGAAAGAATGCATTCAAGAAAAACGTTTGGAAATAATATTTAATGTTTTTTTGAAAATCAATTAGATTTGTAAGATATAGTTTATAATTTTATTTGAATTGATAATATTTAAACAATTAATCTCTCGGATGATAATAATCATGGTTTTTTTTATTTGTGATTTGAATCTTTATTTTTATTATAATGCGTTTAGTGATTATGTGTGCCGTGATTAAGACTGGTACTTTTAGAATGTCAAGACAAAATGAGGATTGATTTGATAGGTTTAGTTTAATGATCTTTTAATCATCTTTAGCAAAAGAAAAGATGAACTTGAATTCTAAAAACAAATAATTAAGAAATCGTGTTATCCCATTAATAGTTTAAAATGAACTGAATACTTTAAAAAAAATACATATTTTATTATATGGGTTGGTGCAAGTGTACCATTTAGTTTCATTATTTTTTTGTCAATAAATAAAAAAATTAATTGAATAGATAAAACCATTTTTGTTGTATCATGGCAAATTTTTTTTCTCTACTTTCATACTTATTATACCTTTCTTTCTTGTGTAACTTCATGTTAATTGTGAAATTGATTTTAATATTTTAAAAAAATTAAATAACTATATCAATTCCTCTGTTGTAGCTGTAACATTGAATTATATTTTGTCGTAAGCATTTTGATCATTGTAATGTGAGAGAGAGGATTAGTTGTATTCAACATTTCTTGTAGGAAGATATTTTTTTTAATTTTATATTTCATTTTTTCACCTCGTTACTTTTTTATGAATTTTTCAAAATAATGACTACAAATTTTAAAAAATAAAATATTATTTTTATTTTAAGTAATAATAAAAGTAAATATTTTTTTAATTTTTTATTATTTAAAGAGAAATAATTTAATCAGTTATATTTTTATGACACAAACTAGCTCAAATAACTTAATACTCTTATTTAATTTTTCTTAACATTCTAAAATAAACAACATCAAACAATTTTTTTTTAAAAAAATAAATTAATTTAAACATGACATTTTACTAACTTTATTTTTTTTATTTATATAAAAAAATATTTTTTTATCATTACAATTGATCGTTAAATAAATAAAAACATGCAAATAAAAAAGAAAATAGTGCACTATGCTTAAAGTTATGGAAAGAGTTGTGTTAGCATGATCCCAATTGTCTTAACATATTACCTAAAAATCTATATCATGATTTTTTAAATGCATTACAATTTTTTTTATCCAACAGAGTATTTTGCCCACTTTAAAATTAATTTAAAAATAAAAATCAAATAAATTTAAATAAGAAACAAATATAGATTGTTAAAATTGAAGTTATATTTGTGAATATAAATTTAAACATAATAATTTGATGATACAAATTATGATATAAATATACTATTTTACTTTTTGTTAAACATAATTATTATTTTATAAAATATTTGGCTTATAAGCTTATAAATTACTCCAATCTAAGTCTATCTAGATTGCAAGCTATACATATATTTAATTTAATTTGTAATCTTTTTAATTTGACATAATCTATTTTATGGAGTTTCTAAGTGGATAAGTCTATTTTGTTGGTATAATATGCATCTCCTAAAGTTTGATGATAGTACTTATAAATTTGCAAAGTGGTTTGCACATAGTCAATTCAAATAGATCTTCCCAAAATCACAAGTATTTATATGTAGAGATAAAAGATTTTGAAACTCATGAACTAAACAAAATAAACAAAGCATAACATTTACCCAACTAGACTCATTTGTAACCACTAATTTTCTATGAACTTTATTAAGTTCCATTTTCAATTATGTGGGGATGGGGTTAGTTTCCTCCACAAGTATTTTCTGCACTCATCCTTTTTTTTCCTCTAGAGTACTCAATTAATTAGACTCCAAATTTATTTGCATAATCATATTTTTAGATTAGAAAAATATTATCCAATTAAATTTAAAGTGTATCTTTAGTGATACACTATACATTTAAAAATATTATTTATAATATAAAGTACTTAATTAGAATTTCAAATTTGATTAGGAATCGTATAAGATTATTTAATATCTTAAATAAAAAATTAATGAAAATTAAAGTTGGGAAATAATTTAATAATTAATTGTTTAGAGAAATTAATGTTGTAACGCATCTAATCATTATATGATAAATAAAAACTTGAAATAGACATGGAATAAGACATTCATCACATGTAATACAACAAATAATCATTTTTCTTGGTTTCTTGTAGAGTTTGCAGCTTCTCATTCCATGGCTGAATTTGGACCAATTGAACATGCTTATCTAGAACCATATTATGTTTGTAAAGTACTATATATGGCACCAAAACATGTGCATATGCTTCTCTATAACTACCCCATACATATATATATATTATTTATGATAGCAAGTGTTGGTAAAATATTGAAAACTAATTTGAATATAAGAGAAAAATAAATAAGATGATGCTACATTAGCATCACCTAAACATAAGTGTAAGTATGATTAAAGCTAAGTTGTTAAGTTAGTTCAATTAATGGTTGATTTTGAGGAGTTGAGGTTTTGAAAATAAATATGATATATTATGATAAATTATATTTGTATCTCGATACTTTTCTCTTGTATCTCTATACCTTTCTCCTATACGTCTATATTTTTTAAAATTTTAACAACATCCTTCTAAGTATGGTGAAAAGTGTGATGTCTTCTTCTTCTTCATTTTCAAGTGATGATGGTTGGTTGTGGTGGTTGGTGGTGAACATTGGTAGTTGAGATAAGTTTTGTTTGCTTACTAGTGGTGATTATGTTTACGTTTGTTTATTTTTATTTTATTGGAAACCACAAAACTTAGAAAACAAAACCAGTGAGGTGTAAAATTGAGGTACAAAATACAAAAAAAAAATATTTTCACACTAGGAAACGTCAAATACAACGAATCTTCTAACTCTCTCACATATGCTCAAATGATGAAACTATTCTCTCGAAAGTTACGGCTGAAGAAGAATGAAAGTGTTGTGGCTGGGAGGGAAGTATGCAGCTGGAAGAGAGGTATGAGGTGCAGGGTGCATTTGAGATTATATTTCGGGTTATTTAAAAAATTTAAAAAGATTAAAATCAACTTTTCACAATTAATATGGAGGTGTATGAAAAAGGTATGGAGGTGTATGGAAAAGGTATGGAGGTTAAACTCTTTAGATAAGTTAAACTTACTAAGAATATGATCGTAAAGACTCTAAAATTATAGATTCCACATTGACTAGAAATAAGGTCATCATAATATACAAGTAGGCGTAAATCACACATTCTAAACTACTTAAAATATAGAAAGGAAGTGAATTTAGTCTTAAAAACTGTCATAAATAAAGAAGGATAAATTGAATCTAAACATACATAAAAAAAAAAAAGAACGAAAAGCAAGCAATTTAATCACAATGAAATATATAAAAATGTATCTAGATTTATAGTGATTTGATTAACTTAACGTAGAATTTAGTTACTCAAATATCATTTACGAAGTTTTTCATTACTAATTAGATGCTTCAAGGAATATCTCTAAAAATAATTAATTTGTTTTAAAATAATTTGGGGGACTTAGACGTATTTTCTAAATTCAAGTTCAAACCGAAACTATTTTGAAAATATAGTATGATAGAAACCAAAAATAATTCCTACAAACAAACTTCTGGATACATAATGTTAAACATTCATTAAATAAAAAATAATTACTTACTATATTAATTAAATTAAATATTATTTTTAAAATTAAAACTTAACAAACTAACTTAATATCAATTTAAAAACTATTTATCAAATAAAAAAAAAATTAATTTCTAAAATCATATTTAATTTAATTAATTAATTTTTATTTTTATAAATATAGAAAAATGATAATTGTTTTTCTTTCTTTGAAGTTTTTGTTTAAGACTTTAATAGTTTTAGAGTTATTTATTTACTACGAAAACTAATCATTTGTAGCCCGATTTAACAAAAGTAAAGTGAGTGCTGAAATCTAAATTGCGTAAGTGTAAAATTTGTAAAAAAGTTGTCTCTAAGAAATTAAAAAGGTTTTATTTATAGTTCAAGAATCTAACAAACGCAACACACAAGATCCATCTAAGGGTTATAGAAGAAAACTCACTCTAACTCCAACTTGCTTTATATTCTAAATTTGTTGAGTGAATCCCACTAAGGGAAATATTTACTACTTTAATTATTTTAAATCTTGGAAATTTATTGAGTGAAAATTCTTTTTACTGTGTACTTTGAATTTTTTTTTTCTTACTTCAGTGTGATGAATTATGCTCATTGAAATTCAATTGACTAAGTGAAATGCTCCTTTTTTTTCAATTTTTGCCCATATTTTAGTTTTAACTACCCTGATCAACCTCTAATATGAATATTAAATCAGAGTTACTAAAATATAGAAATTAAGCTTTTTATGATTAGGTTATTTTCTTGTCTTATTTACCAAAACTAATATTATATGAACAATTTAACATTAAAAGCATGATAATCATGATGGAATGGACTGTTAAAAGTGTGTGTAAAATATAGTCATCCTTATACCCTCTTGAGACAATATGTGAGGATGGTATTCTTTTTGTTAGATTTCTTGAGCATTTTTCTCCTGAATAAATAATATAAATTAGAATTGAATATTTTGTAAATGGCATACATAAATAAAGTTATTGAATAACCTAAGAAAAATACCATGAAGAGTTCATTTGACTTTTAACAAATGTTTTTCATGTTTCATTATAAATATCCAATGAACTCGGACACTCTTCTTAAATGGCGTGTCCGTGTCATACACACGTATCGGACAATGACACTTGTATGACACTCGTAGGACACATATTGATGAAGTTTTCTATAAAAAAAAGTTTTATTAGATTTCTGACAATTTTACCACGGGTCTAACACAATTTTAAAAATGAGAAATACATTAATTTTCTAAAAACTCAAACTTTTTGTATAAAATTTTATTATGATTATAAAAATAAGGAACAAATCCTTTTAAACTAGCAATGAAAAACTTTTTTTCTGTTAAAAAAACTTAGTGCACATAAATCTTTATTATCAATTTATATAATTCATAATTATATAATATATAATTTTGTGTACCTGTATCTTACATTTTAAAAATTATACATATATCCGTGTCCGTTTTCGTATCGTATTAGTGTATGTGCTACATAGTGAATATCACACTTTTGACATGGATACTTATCATTGTGAATTTGTCTTAAATTGTTGATAGCAATAAAGGAAATCTTGTTCTTATTAAGTTAGAACTCTCCAACCCAAAGTTTGTTTATTAAAGAAATTGAATATATTGGGAATGATTAGCATAACGAAACGTGAAAAATTTATTAGAACCTCCCAAGAACGCAACAAAAACTCCTAAAAAGGCCTCTAAATCTGGTAAAATAAAGTTTCTTATGGAGTTTAAAGTGTTATTTATGGTTTCCTCACTCTAAATCTTTAATCATTTAAACTTCATTTTGCTTTTCTAATTGTCTATAGAAATCTCCTACTATAGCTTCTTTATTTTTCGTTGAAACTAGTCTCAAGTACCCTAAACAATTTTTGGAAACAATTTAAACAACATAATTAATAATAATCATCATTTAAAAGAATGGTATTACTGAATAATATTCTTTAAATTTCAAATAAAGAACGGTATTACTGAAAAAATTTCAAATATATATATATTAAATAAATTTTTCTAAAATTTATTAAAAAATATTAAATGGTGCATTATCTTAGATAAAGATGTGTACATTTTTTATTAGTGTGTGTGGTGAAGTCAATTAACATCCAAATAAGTGTGGAGTGTTCAGTGCACTGATGCTAAGATATAAGAAAAAGATGAGGCTGAAATTGACACCAGTAGCAATGGTGACTAACAGTTATCATTCCTAAATAATAATACAAATATAATTGAATTTATAATATTAAGTACTTTTAATTATATATATATATATATTATAATAAAACCAAGTTAAAAAACTAAATATTCTTCAACATATAAATTATATTTAATATTTATGATAAATAATTTATATTGTTATATAATCACATTTATTAATTACAGGTAGTTCTTTCAAAACATTTAAATTTTAAGTTAAAACTAAAATTATTGTAATTAATATGATAAAAAATTTCTTTTAAATATTTTAAAACACTCTCAGAAAAAAAAAAACTATTAAGAATATTCTGGCTAATAAATGACAAAAGTTATATATAGAAATGGATAGCTATGAGAGGTACAAGTATCATCAACCTCAACATCAAATTTGCTGGACCACTACAACTATTAGCTATGATTGTCACCATATACTCTTTTTAATTATATATGTATATATTAAATTACATGTTTTATATAATAATAAGATTTATAAAAATTAGAGAATAAATATAAAATAGAAAGTAAATTTAAATTCATGTATTTAGAAGAAAAAATAGTTAGTCCTTATCCATTTTTTTTAAGATTTATTTTTCGTTAATAGAATTAGTTCCAAATTTCCGTGGATATGAATATTTAAGCTACTTTTTCATGGTTTGTATCACATTCGTTTTCCTTTAGGATAATTAGTTTCTATCCTTAAATAGTTTTCAATACCAAAAGAATATATTATATGTTATCTAGAATATATCTAGAATCTTCAATATTTCACTAATATGGAGATAGTTTGTCACTTAATTTATGAAAATATTTTATCTAGAACATAAAAAAAAATGTAAAATTCCATAATGGTAGCTTACGTCTTTTATCAATGGGCATTATTTTTTATGTATAAACTATTTTGTAGAAAGCTTTAAATAATTTCTCCAAATTCTTAAATTTGACTTACACAAGCCAATTTTAATTTTCAAACATCTTTTTCTTAAAATTACTTGTAAAGAAATTTTTCCAAACAAACCTTTAGTTAACCTCATGCACAATTTTTTTTATTCTGATAAATATATAAAATCTCCTACTCTTTCTCCATTTTATTCATAATGGGTGAATCATTCCTTCATTCATTCACTTCCTTTCTTCATAGTAGGCTATCATTGGTGAGATTTTCCATTTCTTCTCTTTTAGTTTACATGGATTATGGTTTCAGGGTTATTGTGTTGTGTTGGTTGTTAATTGACAGTGCTTAGATTGTGGTGAGAGGAAAAAAGGATTAACCTTGGAAGGTTGTTATTTAATTTAAATAAGAATGAGAATAAGAAGAATGAGAAACACCTATGTGCCTGATTGATCCAAAACATATTATCCATAAAAAAAATTAGTGACACATTATTCATGTATCTGTACCATAGCTCCTGTCCCCTGCATCTCCAAGGCCAGGAATTATGAACCTAAGCACACAGATAAAATACATTTATTAGCAATGCTACAACCATATGAATTTTGGTAATAAATTATAGTATTGTGGGGGCACCAACCCTTTTTCATTAACTTCAGGGTCAATTATTCCAGTGTACACATGAAGCCTGCAAAATATCATGATTAGAAGCTATTGCTTGAAAGAAAGAGATTTGATTTGAAGTTGTGTTTGGATTTACCCAGGAAACTGTTCACTCAGCTTTTGAAGAGCCGGAGGAGCAGAGACTGCTGATATCTGCAATGTCATAAATGCATTCAAAGTTTATACATTCCATTCTTCAATGTTCTACCACTACAATAATGAACTGTTCAATTGGTATGTTCATTGGAACATTGACCAATTTGGTTTGAGAACAAAGTCATTGCTTCACTTGACTAGTTAAAAACATGCTGGCTTACCACTTTAATATGCTTGTTGCCAACTCCTCGATCCTTTAAAAGGCTCAGAGCAGCCACTATAGTACCACCTGAGATTCATACAAAATAACAAGATGAAATACATCATTGAAGAACAGGTGTCATTTTCTTGTATTTGACTGATCTCAAATTGTGACTCAAGAATTCTATTCATAGACATTGCAGGTAAAGTTTGGGATGTGCAGAAGATCAAAAACTAATAAACGAAGAGAAAGAAAGAAACACTCAATTTGGAGTCGATGCAAGTTTCTTATACACAATATACAATGAATTTTGGTTGTAGAAGATATGTGATGATTATGTCACCATCACCCACTTACTATATACAAGTCACCCATATATAAGTAACAACGGAAGGATACCAAGTTAGTCAGAACAGAAAACTAACTAATTAACAGAACAAAAACAGATTGCCCATTGGACTGTCTACCCAGCTAGACGGTCTACAGGTCAGGATGGTCTTCAGGGCATTATTTAAAAAACTCCACCTTGGTCTATCATAAGTATATAGTTCAGGGCAATCTCTATAATCATCACTACTTCTAGCAATCAATGGTTTACAAAATAAACAATACATGAACTTGCTTCAAGGAACTTGCTTTAGAAACATATCAGCAAGGTTCTCCTTCGTCTCCATCTTCTTCACTTCAATCCTCACGAAAGTGTGAATGAAATGACATCTGGCGCCAATGTGTTTAATTGACTCATGGTGAACATGATCCTTAGCCAAAGAAGTCATGATTAGACTATCACAGAACATGCCTTATGCTGTGAAAACCCAAGGTAATTCATCAGACTCTTCGACCTAATAACCCCAACTACTTCTAATAGGGTTGTATACTCTGCTTCAATAATTGACAAGGCTATTAAGGTTAGAGAGTAACTTTCCAACTAACAAGAGACTCGTAAAATGTGAATGTGTAACCAATAACAAACTATCTAATGTTCAAATTTGCAACATAATCAAAACTAGAGAAACTAACAAGAGCACATTCCAAATCACACTTGAAGATGAGGCCAATGTCCTTCATTCCCTTAAGTGTCTAAAGATACGTTTCTCGGCATGCTAGTGTTCCTTCCCAAGATTGCACATATATCTACTCATCAAATTAGTTTGAGTAAAATTTAGTTAAGAAAAAACTATGGTCGTTGTCAAAGGTGTGCTTCTGTCCTTAGCACCTTCCATTCCAAACTGTCTAATCACCTTCAGAATGTATTTCCTTTGACATTGAAATAGTTTCTTCTAGATGCAATCTCTCTTGATCTCCATCCACAAAATCTTCTCATCCTCAAATTTACTACTAATTAGTGACTTCAACTTTTTAATTTCAACCTTATCTCGAGAAGCTATCAACATATCATTTACATACAGTACCAAGTAGACCAAGTCATCCTCCACCTTATGATAAACATATAGATAAACATAAGGACTTTTCTTGGACACCTAAGAAACAATAAATTGATTGAATCTTTTGTACCATTGTCTAAGAGATTGTTACAGCTCAAACAATGACCTTTATAGCTTGCACACAGTCTTCCTTGCCTTCTAGCTTTTGGTTGCTTTGTTAGAATCTCCTCCTCCAATTGACCATGGAGGAAGTTGTTTTCACATCAAGTTGCTCCAAGTCCATGTCTAGCATACCTAGTAGAGCAAGTAAGACATGATGGATTGTGCTTCACTATAAGAGAGAAGAACTCATTGTAATCCACTCCTTCATAGAAGGACAGGAGAGAGGCTAACAAAATCATTACAGCATATTTGTCTTCTACCTCAATGCTAATGACTCTTATTCACAAGAACAGAATTAAGCTTGTCAAGATAAGTCTCCAGTGACATACCCCCTCTTTCATACATAGTCCAAAGAGTATTATCTTCAACAACTTCTTGGAAATGGATTTAGTCATGAAGGGCTTCTTCTCCAGCTTTAGCCACAACTCAAGTGAATTCTGCTCGTCAGCAACTTCATAAAGAATTTCGTCCAGCAAAAGAAGAATCATTGAAAGCACCTTCTCTTCTTGTTGTTCTCACAAATTTCTCATTGAGCTACGTACTACCAGAAAGTGGTGTCCACACTTCTTGCTCCTTGAGCAATGCCCTTATCTTGATCCTGTAGAGTTAAAATTATTCTTCCTACTGAATTTCTAATTTCTGGATGTGATGGTCATCTTCTTGCAACATTCTTGATCACTTAGCAATGTTGGTCGAGCTAAAGGTTAAATACCAGTTTGTTGTGCAGAAGATCAAAAACCAACAAACAAACAAAGAGAAAGAAATAAATACAGAAGTTCACACTCAACAAGAAAACAAAACAAGTCTAGTGTATAAACAAGGCACAATGAAATTTGGTGATACAATCATACAACCAATATGATCGTTGTCATTGTCATCCTCTGCAATATACAAGTCACCCATGTATAGGTGACAACAAAAGGGTACAAAGATAGTTAGAACTGAAAACAAAAACCTAATTAACTAAGTAGAAAGGGATAGTTATTGGCCATTAGATATTCTACCTAGCTAAACAGTCTTGCACCTCCAAATGGTGCATCATATGTAGAGAGTTAGTTCAAAGCATCAACTAACAATTTTCCTAAACGTCATGGGGAAGACACTCAAGCATTTTTCACTTTTTCAAATACTGAAGTTGGTATCAAAGCGTATTTGACCCCACTATGTCACTTCAATCCCATTTTAAGATATCCCTAATTATTAGGGATCATAACTAGAAATATAATAATTGATAAAATGATAAATAAGTAAATCCCTAAATAGTATCTTTGTACTCTTTTGTTAGTTTGTGATTCGATCCCATGTGAAGGTTCATAAACAATCTTATTAAGAACCTTGAGAGAACGACCTTCAAAGAAATTCAGACTATACAAAGAGAGATAAAAAGCAGCATTGTAGATGTGGATGACGTGCATGAGATGAGAATAAATGCTAAACATGAGACTATGCATACCTGTTGCTAGCATAGGATCAACCACAAAAACTTTAGAACCTTCAGGAAATTTCTCAGGTAACCTGCAAATAAAATACAGAAAGAATGTGTCAAAATGTGCTCCAGCACTTAGTAGAACAGTGGGGTGCTTTATCTAAGCCATGCTAGAACTAGGAGATGAAAAAAAATATTGGACGAAAAAGCATATTTTTCTTGCAAATATAAATTTCTTACTTGTTCAAGTATATAGTTGGCTGAAGAGTTTCCTCGTCTCTTCTTATTCCTTTTCCATAGAAGTATAAAAGTAAAATTATTCAGTTTAAGGAACAGACAAGAAATGTGCCCTAATTTTAAAAGGTGCATAATAGGCACCGCATAATACCCAAACCCCTATTAGTGCATCCCCACAATTTATGATCTTTAAACAATTATCATTTTGACATGAACTATCACAGTTTATATTCAAATATGTATAACCAGATTTTTTATGTATGAATTGTGTGCAAGTACAGTAAAGCATTGGTAGGGTGTGCCTCAATTCTAGCATCTAGACTCTCAAATTACAGAATAAACATTAAAGCATCTGCATTTCCTCTTCTTTCCATTAACTACATGTATTATTACCTAGATGATATGTTTTTGTTGCAGGCAAGATTGATGAAGCATGTTCAGCAAGAGCAAGGCCTGCCCTCAAGATTGGAATTACCTGAAAAAATAATAAATGATTTAGGCAATAGCTTGCAGAAAGACAACGCAAAACCATGGCAATAACACCACAAAAGCCAAAATGACTTGGGTTTGATCAATAATGACCAATGTCAACGACATGAAAGGAACGCCAAAAGCATGAGCATGGATTAGCCAAAGACATTACACCCCTAAACTGCTTTATAATTAAGTACATGTAAACAGAAATTCCTGTAATATTTAATCATCAGGCCACAATAACTCAGCAAATATTTAATTCTAGTTAAAGATAATGAAAGTAATATGCTACTTACAGCCACAGGCTCCCTTGGGTCAATGAATTCCACAGAGGCTACAGCCATTGGTGATTGAATCTCTCCAGAAACAGTGGGCTAAAAGCATTGAAAGCAAAGCAGAAGAGAGAAAATGTAAAACCAAGGTCATGAGTCTGACAAAGGGAGGTTAAAAAATTAATAGACAGGAATAAGAAAATTATTAGAAAGGAATAAAAAATATCATCAAATTATTCAACGGTCAATAGGCGAAAAAATTAATAGAGAGGAACAACAAAATTATTAGAAAGGAATAAAAAATAACATCAAATCATTCAACTGTCTATAAGTGACAACTTCCAGTTTGAAGCTACAAGGACAATGTTTTTGGTAAGTAATTGTTGCTAATTAAATGGAATTGAAATAAGATGCATTAATATAGTGATGATGAAGAAATAAAAGTTTAGGATTTAAATTGGAAGAACAACTTACTAAAATGATTGAAAATTCAATTAATAAAATTATCTCAAATCGGGGATATCACACAATTGGTTCCATTTTGCTTAATTAACCAACCAATTGTTCTTGTTGGATCAAGTGTTTACCACTATGCCAAAAGCTATAACTCATAGTCGAGGCACAATTTTTTATTTATTTAAGAACATAACAGCTTATGCGCCACAATTCAATTATGACTTGTAGCCTTTGCTATGGAGAGTTGATGAAACCTACAACAATCTCTTCATCAGCAATTATTTGTATTTCCTTTTTAAAAAAAAATATTCAAATAGAGATAATGAGAATATAATTGATGTGATTGTTACCAGTAAATTAATTATTTATTTCGTTACATTATTCAAGTTGGTATCAGAACCTATCCTAGTTAAGTTTATTGTGCCTATCAATATCACTTGTTATCAAACTACCTACAAATATCTAATCTCATGCTTGAGATGTCCAATCCTCAGTGTAAGAGAATGTGTTGGAGATTCCTCATTAACTAGAGATATAGCCAAATTATAGTATATAAATACAAATTTCACCTTACATATTGGTTTTGTAGGGTTGAATTAGGTTTAAAGTACACTTTATAAGATGGAATCGAAGCTCCTAATCTTGGGAGCTCCTAATAGCATTTGGATTTGAAAGCCTAGAGGAAAGGTATCATTCTCTCAAAACTAAACAAACTGCCCTACTGTTTATTGGGACGGGGAGAATTGTGCAAACTCTTGGCTTTAAAGTTGATGTTGATTATATGTTTACGATTATTGGTTGGAAAAATTTCGTTCAAATGATACGTCCTGCCAATGAGGTTATGACCTTAGAATTCCTTAGCTCTTTATTATTCGGAAATTTGAATAGCCTAGATGATGAGGGTCTCATTTGCTTTCACTTATTTAAATGCGATCAAGAACTTGATTTAATAATTGTCAACTCCATCTTCGGTTTTCTAATCTGCAGGAAACGCTCTCAATAGCCCAATGGTTTCAAACTGCAATATATAGGGAGCTTCATCGGTGGATGTGATAATTTGTTGACAAACAAAGAGGCTTGGACTTAATAGACATTATTTTACAAGTTGTCACACCCCAAAAACCCTCCCTGATACAACCCAGTTTCAGGGGTATTTTTACATCCAACTGCCCAAATGCTGGTGCGGCCTTAAGACCTGCTTTCAGGCCTAGCTATGAAAGGCAGTACAATAGCACATGAATAACAACTATGGTTGGAACACAGCATAAGGTTTATAAAGTATTCCCTTTAGGATTGACCACATAAAGATAAAACAATAGCTCCAAATTTGTAACATATAATGGTTATATAAAAAAACAAAGATAGCAAGGACATCAAATCATATAGTAGGAACAAGACAAATCCAAGTTAAAATCATGAGAATTAGCAAGATATGAACTATGAAATAGCAACTAACCAACCAATCCCTTGAAGCTTCATACATTAGTAGCCTTCCCAACTCTGCCATTGCATTTCCTACAACATTAGAAATATGAAGTGTCAGTGAATCATTTGTATAATTAATCCAGAAATTTTAACCAAGTTGTCTTAAAGTTTAGTAAAATATTAAGATTAGAAAATAGACAAAACAAGCAGAATGAACGAGAATAGCTTTTTGTGAATTTGGCTTGTTTTCTGTTTTCATTTTTAGTTCATATATTTTCTCCAAAATGCCATATTGTATTCTGAATCAACAGTTTGCCAAAACTCGAAACCTTATCAAATTCCAGCAGCACGTTTTTGTCAAGAAGCTATAATACCATTAAGCATTAAATGGGAAAGTAGCAATTAAGTTAACTAAAGTGATGATACTGTTCATTCACCATTACGTCAGTTGTAATGAGCAAATACCATGAACTAAAAAATTACAGAATATTGCTCAAAAATGAAACTTTGCTACTCACTGAAGATGGGGCAAGGGGTTTGCTCATTCCTCAAAACTGAAACCCAGTGCTTGATCAACGGATGAGGAGGCACATACACCTTCAGAAACCCAACAAACAGAGTAATCAGTCAAAGAAGCCACCTCAGAAAGTACCAACACACACCAACACCTTCCATTATTTTTCCCTCCGCAACCAACCAGAGAAAAACCGGAAGCCAAAACCACCAATGGAATTCAATAATCCAGTACAAAGATAAATTAACCAATTAAGCAGTGACGGATAAATCATCATAGAAGAAAATTTGGCTCCTTTTTTCCACTTCTTTCCCATTAACAAAAACACACCACAAGTTCATTAACCCAGAAATCAAAACCATAAAAAAAGAATTACAATAGATCAATCTCCAAAGGATTAAAAAAATATCTGTGCCTCCCTTCCCTGTATTTTCCTTTCTCAGATGTCAAAACCCCATAAGCGAAAACCAAAACAAAAATTAAACAAATCCAACAAAAGCCAAAAACAAAAGAGGAACAACAACAATTCAAAAAAAGAAAAATACAACAGATCATCCAACAAGCAAAGCCATCATAGCTAAATTTCTAAACAAAACACAAGAACTTTCGATTCCACTCCCTCCATTTTTCTTTCATACAAACCAAAACCCCATAAACCCAGAAGCCAAAACCAAAAGAGCAATTAAAAAAATTACCAAAACCCACAAGCTAAAACCCAACAAACAGATAAACCAACCAAACCACCCACCACCGACAAATAACAAAAAACCAAAACTTTTGCCATTATTCACCCCCATTTCGTCTTCCCCGAACCAAAACCATTACATTAAGCAAAATCACATAAAAAAAGAGAAGAACACTAACGAGCATTCTGTTCTCGGAAAGGGGCTTCTCCTCCATGGTCATGTGAGAGTACACAGCACCACACGTGCGCCGCCGAACACTGGAGCAAACAATCTGAGAGGAGACAGATAGTGGGCAACAACAGCGACAGAAGGGTTAAAAAGGGTGCACATTTGGGAATCAAGGATCGAATCCACGGGGAGCAAACATACCCACAAAAGGAATATAAAAATAATAACAATTAATTAATTAATAAATGAAAAAATAATGAATGTGAAGAAATAAAAGAGAAATGAAATATTGAATTTATGATGATTGCCTTTGGGGTGGTGAAGAGAGGGGAGTGTGAGAGAGAAAGAGAGTGACATGTGGACGGAATTGGTGGCGCATCGGAGGGAAAAGGGAGAGTGAGGTTGAAGATAACGCGGGAAGAAGCCATGTAGTTGTGACCTATGGGGAAGATACTATGATGTTCTCTTTCTAGATTAACTGTTGGTCGGATATGGATGCAATGCTAGAGAGGTATCTCATCTTCAGTTTTCATCTTCAATTTTCATCTTCAATTTTCATCTTCAAATGCTACTTTATTTATTAGTCCAAAGAGACAAAATGTAATTTTATATTTTTATCTTAATTACATTTTTAGTTCTTATATGTAAAATCAAAAGTCAGTTCAATTTTTAGCTTTTTAAAAAGTTTAATGATTTTTAAATTTTTTTCTTTTTTGAAAACGATTGAATGTGATTTCTTGTATTACATTGCTCTCATATGTTTGGTGAGTATATTGAATTATATGTATCATATATATATATATAATTCAAAATTCAAAATTCAAAATTTTTTAAAAATAAAGAATTCACAAAATATGATAAATATCTCATTTAGTATATTTTTTAAATAATAAAATAAAATATAAGGATAAAATTGAAATAAAATAAAATGAAAGTTAAGAAGGGAATCCCCTATGTATATATTATACATTAAAGTAACATAATATACAAGAAACTCTTACAGTTGAATAAAGATATCAACATAAAGCATTCACACATTTATTTACACAAACAAGTAATTATCAATATATGTATATTGCATATATATGTATATCTATATATAAAAGAGATTCTCCTCTTAACATCATTTTATTTTATTTCAAATTTATCTTTATACGTATATTTTACTTTATTATTTTAAAAAATATATGAGAGGAGATATTTTTCATTTTGTGACTTCTTTATTTTTAAAAACTAAATTTTAAATTTTAAATTTTAAATTTTGAATTTTGAATTTTGAATTTTGAATTTTGAATTTTGAATTTTGAATTTTGAATTTTGAATTTTGAATTTTGAATTTTGAATTTTGAATTTTGAATTTTGAATTTTGAATTT